>Ga0208196_1000094_pt1 | contig 124345 bp, 119 predicted proteins | sample AD_JPNNA7_MetaG_FD_184443 | JGI IMG/M metagenome (GOLD analysis project Ga0208196, IMG submission 184443) | Active sludge microbial communities of municipal wastewater-treating anaerobic digesters from Japan - AD_JPNNA7_MetaG (SPAdes) (version 2) | ecosystem: Engineered > Bioreactor >...
TTTTGTTCCGATGTTGCAAAAGCATAAGAGCAGACAATGCGGTTTTCTCTGGTGGAAGGACTTTCATCCATGTGTCTCTGTCTGTACAGGTACCGGGCTTTCCGCTGAAGTTTTAATCCGCCGTGCAGTATTCCCGTGGCATTAAGTCCCTCTTTAATGGACAATTTCATATGATGCCAAACATCATCAAGATAATCGTATATTTCCGGTCCTTCGCACTGTTCTACATATTCATAAAGCTTTAAGTGGTGCTTTTCACAATATTTTTTAATCTCGGTAAAATTCTTTTCTTTATAGAAATCGGGAGAGTCCATGTATGGTTTGCCCTCGATTCTTATGGCGCCGCCGCCTATGCTCATCACTCTCCACTTGTCCGCTACCTCGTTATTTTTAATAGCCACAAAATCCATGGTGTTGGGATGAGGCAAATCTTCGGTGACGGTATCTATATGTACTTTAACCGGTTTATCGGACAAAGCCTCTTTTACCGCCTTGTCGGTCATATGACCCAATCCCGTTTTTGCCAGCGAGCCGTACAAAGTCACCTCAAATCTTTCGGCATCGGGATGTTCCTCTCCGAACCTTCTTGCCGCCCTGTCCGGTCCCATTGTGTGAGAGCTTGACGGACCTCTTCCTATTCTGTACAGTTCCTTTAAAGACTTCATTATTATTACCTTCGCTTAGAGGCAATTATATCATAGATATAATTTAATACCAGTATAGTGATGCCTTATATATATCGGATGGTATCGGTAACGGGAAAGCACTGTAAAATAGCTTTAATAAAGAAAAAATCCGAGGGGAGCGGATCTTTTCTTGCTAAGATTTGATTGCTGACATCAGAGTCAGGGTACGAGCGTATTATACAATATACGAACATTTGTTTCAATAGTGAAATTTTTACTGTCCGATTAATTACCCAGTGGTTTCTCTGTTGTAAAGAGAGCGGCCGATGATATATAATTTAGGGGCAGGAAAGAGGGATTTGTGAAGAATAAATCTGTAATAAAAACCATTAACATAATTGTACCGATTTTTATTCTCGGTCTTATTATCTTTAACTCGACAATAGAAGCGCTGGTGCTTGCCGTTTTTTACTTTATATATAGGATAATAATCGGATTATCCAAGATATATTCATATATAGCCATAAAGTATTATGTAAAAGGTAATTTAAAGAAGGCAAGAAAGTACTATAAAAAAGCATATGAAGTGAAAGTAAAGGAACCGCCCATTGTCGCATCATACGCATACCTCCTCATATTACTCGGCGAGTATGATCAGGCCGAACAGGTGCTGCAAGTACTGGAAAGCATGAAGCCGGTAGGCAAAGCCGCCACATCGCTGATGCTTTGTAATGCGGTGCTTATGTGGAAAAGGGATAAAAACCTTATCGCGGCACTTGCTAAAGTGGAATCGATGGATGAGACCATGCGCAATCAATGGTATTACAACGTATATGCCAAACTGTGCATTTTTTCCGGTAATATTGGAAAGGCAAAGGAAGCCGCCCTGAAGGGTTATGAATATCTTGAGAGCAATCCGGTAGCGGTGGAAAATCTTCTCATTATACATTGTATAAATGAAGAGTATGACAAAGCTCTTTCCGCTGCAAACAAACTTATAAACAACAAAAAATTCCGGGCATCATCACAGGATGCATATTACTACAGTGCGCTGGCTTACGAAAAGAACGGCGATAAGGAAACGGCAAAAAAACTGTATCTGAAGGCGTTACGGTATGAAAATACGACAATGACTTATGTAGATAAACAGAAAGTGCTGGATAAGGCGGGAGAGTATATGAAATGAAAGAAAAACTGAAGGTTGCATGGCCTAAGATTGCTGATTACATTGTTATGACTGTAGGGGTGGTTATTTCCGCTGCGGCGGTAAATCTTTTCTTTGTTCCGTACAAGATACACTCGGGAGGAGTTTCCGGTATAGCCACCGTGCTTTATTATCTTTTTAACAATAAGGTGCCGGTCGGTGTTCTGGTAGCGCTTCTTAATCTGCCTCTTTTTTTAATAGGTTATAGAATAATAGGAAAGAGATTTATGATAAGAACATTGTATGCCACCGTGATGTACACCGTAGCAGTCGATGTCACCGCAAAGTGGTTGTCGGAAGTTTCCAAAAAGATAACAATTGAAAGCGGTAACATACCTGATCTTATGCTGTTTTGTTTCTTCGGAGGAGCACTTATGGGTCTGGGATTGGGTATAGTCTTTACCCGAAATGCCTGCACCGGCGGTTCGGATTTATTTGCGGAGATTATGAGACGAAAAGGTATACACTACAGCATAGGTACATTGATGTTCATGTTTGACGGCGTATCGGTTTTGATGTCACTTATCGTGTTCAAAAATTTATTACTTGTGCTCTATTCGGTAATTGCCATATTTGTTTCCATGAAGGTGATTGACCTTATTCTTGACGGCGCAAATGTTGCCAAAGCCGTCTACATCATGTCGGATAAGAGCGAAGAGATAGCCGACGCCATTATAAACGACATAGGTAGAGGAGTCACCGGATTTGCCGGTCGGGGCATGTATTACAGGCAAAGCAGAGAGACTCTGTTCTGCGTGGTTAAAAACCGACAGCTACCCGCTTTGAAGAAATTAGTTAAAGAATTGGACAGCAAGGCATTTTTAATAGTTACTACCGCACATCAGGTGTTAGGAGAAGGTTTCGGCGCCTTTGACAAAGAGTTATGAGGTGATATAATTACCGCGTTAGGTAATAAATGTATAACCTTCGTAATTACATATATAACAGTAAAAAGGAGTTGTTAATGGAACAGGAATTATTGCTAAAATTGAAAAGGAAGGCAGCCGATGTCAGAAAAGGCATTATTGAAGCGGTTTTCTCAGCCGGCAGCGGCCATCCGGGCGGGTCATTATCCTGTGCGGATATACTGACGGTTCTGTATTTCAAACACATGAATGTCAATCCTTCCAAGCCCAAAGATCCCGACAGAGACAGATTTGTGCTTTCAAAAGGACATGCGGCACCGGTATTGTATTCGGTACTTGCGGAAAAGGGATATATACCCAAAGAAGACCTTTTTACATTCCGTCAGGCCGACAGTTATCTCGAAGGTCACCCCTCTTTGAAAGATGTACCGGGAGTGGACATGACCACAGGCTCTCTGGGACAGGGAATCTGTGCGGCATGCGGTATGGCCCAGATGGGAAAACTGGATAAAAAGGATTACAGGGTTTATGCCGTATTGGGCGACGGAGAACTGCAGGAAGGGCAGGTATGGGAAGCTATGATGTATGCAGCCCACTACAAACTGGACAATCTTACGGCTTTTCTGGACCATAACGGTTTACAGATAGACGGAGACATAAAGGAAGTAATGTCACCCGAACCGGTTGTTGCCAAGTTTGAGGCTTTCGGCTGGAGCGTTATTCTGATTGACGGACATGATATGGATCAGATAGATAAGGCAATTAAAAAAGCCAAAAGGACCAAAGGTAAACCTACCATGATTGTTGCGGAAACAATTAAAGGTAAGGGTGTATCATATATGGAAAATAAATATGAATGGCACGGAAAGGCTCCCAATCAGGAACAAAGGGATATAGCCATTGCCGAGCTGGATGCGTATATAGAAAGTCTGGGGGTGTAAAGTAAAATGAAAAAAGCTACAAGAGCGGCTTACGGTGAAGCGTTAGCGGAATACGGAAGCGATGAAAGAATAATAGTACTTGATGCCGATTTATCCAAATCCACCATGACGGCAAAATTTAAGGAAGTATATCCCGAGCGTTTCTTCAATACGGGTATTGCCGAAGCCAACATGATATCCTCCGCAGCGGGAATAGCCACATGCGGCAAGATAGTATTTGCCAGTTCCTTTGCCATATTCGCGGCGGTAAGAGCCGCCGAGCAGATAAGAAACTCGGTATGCTATCCCAGACTCAATGTCAAGATAGCCGCAACTCATGCGGGTATATCGGTAGGAGAGGACGGTGCGACTCATCAGGCGATTGAGGATATAGCGGTAATGAGGGCATTACCCAACCTGACGGTAATTCAGCCGTGTGACGGAAGAGAAACCAAACAGGCGGTAAAAGCAATAATAGATTATGACGGACCGGTATACTTACGTCTGGGAAGGCTGCCCGTAGAAGACATATATGATAACTCATACGAATTTACCTGGGGTAAAGGTGTACAACTTAAAGACGGCTGCGATGTAACAATAATAGCAACGGGACTTATGGTAGGGTCCGCTCTGGAAGCTTATGAGATATTAAAGGCTCAGGGTATTCTGGCAAGAGTAATAAATATACATACCATTAAGCCGATTGACAGGGAAATAATTATCAAGGCGGCAAAAGAGACGGGAGCTATTGTTACCGCCGAAGAACATACCATAATCGGTGGACTGGGTTCCGCGGTATGTGAAGTTTTAAGCGAAGAGTACCCCGTTCCCGTGAAAAGAATAGGAATTGAAGACAAATTCGGAAAATCCGGAAAACCTAATGAACTTTTAAAACTTTACGGACTGACACCGGAAGATATAGTAATAAAAGCAAAGAACGTAATGACATTAAAAAGAAAATGATATTTGAAACACACGCTCATCTGCTTGCAGAACAGTTTGACCAAGACAGGAATGAAGTTATACAAAGAGCTTTAGAGAACGGCATATTGGCCGTTCTCAATGTTTCCGACGACATGAAATCTTCCAAGAAAGCCGTTATGCTGGCACAGAAACATGAAAGAGTATTCGGCTCCGTCGGAGTACACCCTCATAACGGAGCGGATTTCAGGGATCAAGATGTCAGTATACTTAAGGAACTTACTTCCGATGAGAAAATACTTGCAATCGGTGAGATCGGTCTGGATTATTACTATGACTTTTGCGACCGAACGGTACAACGGGAGGTTTTTGTAAAACAGCTGGATTTGGCAAAACAACTGGATTTACCCGTGATAATTCATAACAGAGAAGCGCATAAAGATACCATTGACATATTATCTTCTTTCGGTAAAGACATTAAAGGGGTAATGCACTGCTATTCGGGAAGTGCCGAGAGTGCAAAAATACTTCTTAACTTAGGCATGTATATTTCCTTTACCGGAGTTATTACATTCAAAAATGCTAAAAGAGCCGTTGAAGCATTGGAGGTCATCCCTTTGGACAGGCTGCTTTTAGAGACCGATTGTCCGTATATGTCACCTGAACCTTTGAGAGGGACCAGAAATGAGCCTAAAAATCTTGTATATATTGCAAGGAAAATGGCTGAGGTCAAGAAGATATCGTATGAAAGACTTTTGGAACAATTGTGGGAAAACAGTTTCAGACTGTTTAAAAAGGCGGAGAAATACAAACAGACATTGGAAACAACATGAAGAATACAGACAACATCATACCTCTTCCGGATTATGTAAGAGCGAAGAAAGCTTTGGGACAGAACTTCTTAACAGACAAATCCATAGCTTTGAAAATAATAGAAGCGCTGAATCTTGACAAAGAGGATATTGTAATTGAAGTGGGTGCGGGTACCGGTGCCATAACGGCACTTATAGCTCCGTTATGTAAAAAGCTTTATGCCGTGGAGACCGATAAAGACCTTATAAAACCCCTTGCCGCTGTTCTTGCAAAGTATGATAATGTAGAAATAATAAATAAGGATATTCTGAAAACCGATATTAACGGTATTATTGATAAAGAATGCAGATATAAAACAGTAGCCAATCTTCCGTACTATATTACCACTCCGGTTATATCTAAATTTGTGGAACAAGAAAACCCGCCCGACGTAATGGTTTTTATGATGCAGAAGGAAGTTGCGGACAGATTGTGCGCATCAGAGGGAAGCAGGATATACGGAAGCTTTACGATATATGTGGGTTACAGATATGAACCTTCATTTGTAGTGAATGTTCCGCCGCAAAGTTTCATCCCCGCACCGGAAGTGGACAGTACGGTATTGAAGTTTATAAAACGGGAAAAACCGCCGGTGGTTGTGCCGTCGGAAGAGTTCTTCTTTTCGGTGGTAAGAACGGCATTTTCCCAAAGAAGAAAAAAACTTTCCAATTGCATAGCGGCAATGCCTATGTTTGATATAAGCAAAAATGAGACGGAAGATATACTTATACAGATGGGCATAAGGGCGGATGCCAGAGCCGAAGCTCTGTCCATGGAGCAATTTGCCGAGCTGTCTTGGAGATTATATGACCGAAATACAGACAATGTAAATAAATGACAGTTTAACAACACTATTGCGGAAGAAAAAAAACAAAATTTGTTTCGTTTAAAATTTAACATGTAAATTCTTAAATTTTTGTAAAATCGCTATTGCAAAATAAAAAGGGTAGCCATATACTAATAACTAACTGTTGTGTTTATATTCACACTAAACATACTATATATTGGGAGAGAGGGTCATGATTACGAAAATTATCAAACGCGATGGCCGGGAGGAAAGCTTTTCGTCTTTTAGAATCACCAGAGCTATATTCCTAGCCGCAGAAGCGGTAGCTAAAGAAGAAAACACCAAAGCCGATTTCACAATTGCGGAACAGTTGACCGAGAAGGTCGTGCAATTGCTCAATCGAAGATTCATTGAAACAATTCCTACAGTTGAGGATGTTCAGGATGCGGTAATAAAGGTACTTATTGAAGAGGGTCATGCCAAAACCTCCGAGAAGTATATTCTGTACAGGGAAGCGCGAAGTAAAGCACGCTCCATGAAGACGCGTCTTATGAAGGCTATTGAGGAGATAACCTTTCATGATGCTAATCAAAGCAACTTAAAAAGAGAAAATGCCAACATAGACGGCAACACCGCAATGGGCACCATGCTTCAGTACGGATCTGCAGTGTCAAAGGAATTCTGCAAGACCAATCTGTTGGATCCTAAACACACCAAGATGCACGAAGAGGGAGATATCCATATTCACGATATGGATTTTTACAATATGGGTACTCTCACATGTTGTCAGATTGATCTTTCCCGTCTGTTCAAACACGGATTTTCCACAGGTCACGGGCATCTTCGAGAACCTCAGGATATAGCCTCATATACCGCGCTGGCTGCGATAGCTATCCAGAGCAATCAGAACGATCAGCACGGCGGACAGAGTATACCGGCATTTGACTATTATCTTGCGGACGGTGTTGCTAAGACATTCAGAAGAACTTACAGAAGCAATACAATAAAAGCCATGAAGATTATTTACGGAAGTGTCGTTCCGGATTGTGAGGATAAGATAAAGAATTTTGAGAAGGAAGTCGGTCTGTATGCAAAAATAGAAATGCATAGCGAGTATCTGAAGAAATTCAACGATTTTCTTGTAAAAGAATGCAAAGTCAAAACCAAAGATTTAGATAAGATTAATAAGTTCGCTTACAGTGAGTCTTTAGCGGAAACCGATAAGAGAACATTCCAGGCTATGGAAGGAATAGTGCACAATCTCAACACCATGCATTCAAGAGCGGGAGCACAGGTGCCGTTTTCCAGCATAAACTTCGGTACCGACATATCCCCCGAGGGACGTATGGTAACCAAGAATCTTCTGCTTGCTCAGGATGCGGGCTTAGGCAACGGAGAAACACCGATATTCCCCATACTCATATTCAAGGTAAAAGAAGGAGTAAACTATAATCCGGAAGATCCGAATTATGATTTATTCAAGCTTGCATGCAGAGTTTCCGCAAAAAGGCTGTTCCCCAACTTTTCGTTTATAGATGCTCCGTTCAACATCTCATACTATAAACCGGGCAACCCCGATACCGAAGTTACATACATGGGATGCCGTACAAGGGTATTGGGTAATATAAACGGTGATGAGGTGGTAACCAGAAGAGGAAATATTTCTTTCACATCCATAAACCTGCCGAGACTGGGTCTTAAGCACGGAGTGGTGCTGAAAGGTAAATTCGATGAAGCGGGATTCTTTAAGGAACTTGACGAAAAGATGGAGACGGTAAAGCAGCAGCTTCTGGAAAGATTGGTAGTACAGGGCAGCAAGAAAGTTAAAAACTTCCCGTTCCTCATGGGTCAGCATCTGTGGATGGGATCGGAGAATCTGGGTTGGGAGGATACCCTTGAAACTGTTGTAAAACACGGAACCCTGACAATAGGATTTATAGGACTTGCCGAGTGTCTGAAAGCTCTGATAGGCGAACACCACGGGGAAAGTGAAAAGGCTCAGGAACTGGGGCTGAAGATAATAGGGCACATGAGAAAAAGATGTGATGAGTTTATGGAAGAAAACAATTTGAACTTCTCCCTTATAGCCACCCCCGCTGAAGGATTATCCGGCAGATTCACGGCACTGGACAAGAAGATTTACGGAACCATTGAAGGGATAACCGACAGAGAATATTACACCAATTCCTTCCATATACCCGTATACTATAAAATATCCGCTTACGATAAGTTGCAAAAGGAGGCACCTTACCATGCACTTACCAATGCGGGACACATATCTTATGTGGAAATAGACGGAGATCCGTTAAAGAATCTGGAAGCATTTGAAGATATCATAAGGTATATGAAAGAATGTAATATAGGTTACGGAAGTATAAATCATCCGGTAGACAGAGACTCGATATGCGGTTATACGGGTGTTATACAAAATTCCGTTTGCCCCAATTGTAAAAGAGAAGAAAAGAACGGCCCCAAGTTTGAAAGAATACGCAGGATAACGGGATATCTTGTCGGAACATTGGATAACTTCAATGATTCAAAAGCCGCAGAGGAAAGAGACAGGGTCAAACATGCATAAGATAAGGCTGTCCGGTAAGTGCACAAGGGACAGCACGGTGGACGGACCCGGTTTAAGAATTGTCATATGGACACAGGGATGTCTGCATAACTGTAAAGGATGCCATAATCCCCATACTCACGATTTAAACGGCGGATTTACGGAAGACATAGACAAGGTTATAGAGTTTATAAACCAATCCAAAATACAAAGAGGCATCACCCTTTCGGGGGGTGAGCCTTTTTTGCAACCGGAAGCTTTGATACCCATCGTAAAAGCGGCAATAGAAAAAGGGCTCAATGTGTGGGCATTTTCCGGCTACACATACGAGCAGTTGCTGAAGGATGAAAACAAAAAAGCTCTTTTAGACTATGTCGATGTTCTTGTAGACGGCCCCTTTATATTGGAACAGAAAGACGAGCGGCTTACCTACAAAGGATCCAAAAACCAGAGAATAATAGATGTGAAACAATCTTATGCACAAAACAAGGTTGTTTTAAGCCGATATGACGAGGTAAATGCGGATTTTTAGAATCTTAATAAAATATTAATGATATTAAGGCTTTTTCCTTAAACATTTATAGGGCAAAATAGTAAGTGAAGGAGACAGCCATGTACAACATACTTATTTGTGATGACGATTACGATATAGTTTCCGCATTAAAGATTTATCTTTCCGGTGATAACTATAATATTTTCACGGCATATAACGGAAAAAAAGCAATAGAGATTATAAAAGAGCACAAGATACATCTGGTGCTTTTGGATATAATGATGCCGGAAGTGGACGGTATTACCGCAATGGTGGAGATAAGAAAGATAAGTAATGTCCCCATTATTCTTTTGACTGCAAAAAGTGAAGACAATGACAAAATACTGGGTCTGAATTTAGGAGCGGATGACTATATAACCAAGCCATTTAATCCGGTGGAAGTACTGGCCAGAGTAAAGTCGCAGCTGAGAAGATATATGCACTTAGGTTCACAAACCAAGTCACAAGCCGTAATAAGGATAGGAGATATCGAATTGGATGATGATGCTAAGACGGTAACGGTATCGGGAGAAGAGGTAAGTCTTACTCCGATAGAGTTTGATATATTAAGACTGCTCATGAAAAACCCCGGAAAAGTATATTCCACTAAACATATCTATTCGGAAGTATGGGATGATGAACCGTACGGTGCGGAAAATACCGTTGCCGTACATGTAAGACACATAAGAGAAAAGATAGAAATAAATCCTGCGGAACCCAGATATTTCAAAGTGGTCTGGGGGCAGGGCTATAAGATGGAAAGGCAGAATCAACAATGAAGAACATTAAATACGGTTTGTTAATGAAAATTATGGCATATATTCTTATCACGATAAGCGCACTTGCCTTTGCGGTTTCGGTTTCGGCATCGGTCTACATTAAAGGAAGTGACATAGACAGAAATCCCGGAATGGCTTTCTTCGAGAGCGAAATATGTAAAAAAATAACCCATGATTATGCAACGGAAGTCTATAACGGGTATTTTAAAGAGTACATGTTGACATATATGGACTGGCAGAAATTAGAAGATTATAAGCAGTATTATTCAAAAGAAAATACAAACTTCTTTTTTGCAATAACCGATAAATGGGGAAACCATGTGCTTTCCAGTTATACGGATACATACGGTTACAGGAATACTTTTGTTATGGAGCAGGACGGTTATACGGTGACAGTTTTTGTAAGAACGGATATAACGGCAGAGGATGATTATCTGTTTCCGTACAAGTTATATACTTTTGCACACGAAGTAAGACACTTATTGATACCGATAGCATCAGTCTCTTTAGTTGTAACAGTTCTTCTGTTTATATATCTTATGTGTTCAGCCGCACATAAAAAAGGCAGCGATGCGCTTGAACCGTCCTTTATTGATAAAATTCCGTTGGACTTATTACTTGTTGTTTTCGCAGGCTTAATTATATTGGCTTATCTATTGTTCAGCGAGCTTGTGACAGCATTGTATTCGATGTACATGTTTGAGGAATTGATAATGGTTTTATCTTTCGGGTTTGCATTCGTGTTCATATTATTTATGATTTTGGCTGCAAGTATTGCCGCAAGAATAAAGCTTAAAACGCTGTTTAAGAACACCCTTATCTACATAGTCACAAGAGCTGTATTCCGATTTATATGGAAAATACTCGGCAAGTTACCTCTTTTATGGAAATTGCTTCTCTTTATAGGAGCGGTATCACTTATTGAACTTGTAGTCATTGTTGTTTTCACGGCAAAAGGTGGTGCTGCACCTGCAGTTATATGGTTTCTTTTAAGAATGGGGGTGACAGCTTTTCTTTGTTTTATTACTCTTAATATGATTAAGATAAAAGAAGGCGGAGAAGAAATATCCCGGGGAAATTTCCAATACAAGATAGACAACAAACATATGCTGACAGATTTTAAGAGACATGCGGATAATCTTAACAACATTTCCGAAGGAATGTCCGATGCAATAAAGGAAAAAATGAAATCGGAACGTTTTAAAAGTGATCTCATAACCAATGTGTCGCATGATATAAAGACACCGCTGACATCCATAATCAATTATGTGGATCTGTTGGACAGACAAAATATTGATGACAGTACATCAAGAGAATATATTGAGGTGCTTAAAAAACAAAGTGCGAGACTTAAAAAACTTACCGAAGATTTAATTGAGGCATCAAAAGCCACATCGGGAGTTATAAAGGCAAATATGGAAAAGCTCAATCTGAAAGAGATAATGAATCAGGTATCAGGTGAGTATTCCGCAAAGTTTACCGAAAACAACATAGAACCTGTTATAAATGATTTCGGTGAGGATATTTATATTTGGGCAGACGGACGACTCATATGGAGAGTAATGGACAATATGATGGGAAATATCTGCAAGCATTCCCATCCCGGCACCAGAGCATATATAACAGTGGAACAGCAGGACAATCGGATAAAGATTTGTTTTAAGAATGTATCAAAGGAAAAATTGAACATAACCGCGGAAGAGCTCATGGAACGTTTTGTAAGGGGCGATTCATCCAGAACAAGTGAAGGCAGCGGATTGGGATTGTCCATAGCAAAGAGTTTGACGGAAATAATGCAAGGCACAATGCAATTGGAAATAGAAGGTGACCTTTTCAAAGCCTGCCTTATATTCAATAAAGGTTGACTATTTTAAACAACCTGAACGTGGGAGGTTAACGGTATGGATAACAACAAAAAAAGAAGCGCTGTTTTATCCTTCGCATTAATAATAGTTATTATTGCAACGGCACTGATATCGGCATCTTGCAATAACCCTGTATTTATCCGGAATTCCTTTAACGCAACAACCTTCAACAGTGACATAGTTATAAAAAGAACGGACGGTCAGGAGCCTCTGAATATGCCGTACAGTTATTCCAAGGCTTTGCTGGATAACAGATTGTTATTTGAAGAAGAGATTATCGGATTCAACATATCTTCCGTTAAGTATGAGTTTAGTGATACCGGTATGAATATGTATGCTAACAGAGATGTTTTTGTAAATGAGGACAGCAGAGAAGTAAAAGCTGTTATGGATTCCGTAAAGTACTGTAAAGGTATAACAACTTTGAACGGTATTACATCCGACAAGGAAGACAGTAAAATAACCGTTTATGAAGGTTATTCCGCAAATCTGCTGACCGAAAGCTTACGGAACTATGTCATTATTCCCTCTACATTGAGCCGTCATATCAATAAAGAATTACCTGATAATGAGAAGATACTGTTTATAGTAAATCCCGGTACAAACGGTTTGGCGTATTTTACCATAATAGGAGAATACACAACAAAAAATGAGAAGGATACTCTGTATCTGTCCTATGAGGGATTTGCTAATATGGCTCGCGGAGGGCAGGAAGACATATCCGAGCATGTTGAATGTATGGAGATTGATGTAAACGAACAGGCTGACCTTACAAATTTCTCTTTTTTCTTAAGCGCATATTTCGCCGACATAAATGCGCCGGATCAGTATGAGAACAGAATAAACAGACTTAATGAACCTTATCCTTATATGTTTGTAAACAGTGTGAACATAAAGCCGATATCTTTTACGGAAGACACAAACTTTAAAAAGAACATAATAACCGTCTCCAGAATCGACAAAGAGGAAAAACTTCTGATGTCGTATTTATACAGCGATGCATTGATTAAAGACTATTATGAATATTCACGGTACATAACCGACATAAATATAAGTACGGGCATAAAAGGAGTGAATTGGCGGGATTATCTGACACCTGCAGATTATAAGGAATATGGCCTTTCGGTAGAACCTTTTGATGAATTCGGTAACCAATGGAGCGATTACCGTAACAAGTCGGGCAAGAATTGTGCCGACTACTTTTATCAACAGGCTGTTACAAGCATAAGTGAGATTAAAAAAATGAAAAGCAATTGCAAGATAACATTCTACTCCAACTATACCAACAGGGACCTTGTTGTTCAGAGAAAAGAAGACTATAAAGAGGCTGCATTTATGGGAGAAATTATGATGGCCCCTCCGATAAAAGGATATGCAATAATACCTGTAACAATGTATGAAGCTGCCCGCAGTCGTCGCAATACGGATCACCATATTATAGAAATGGCCGAAATCAGTGCAGCCTATCTTGCAAGGAGTGCATTGCGTGTAGGATTTAAGGTAATAGGATATTATGAGGTGTCGGAAGAGCAAAAGGTTGAGGTGCCGGACAGAAAAGCGGAGGAGATAATGGTTGAGTTTTATGACCATACCGGTAATTTGATTAAGATGCCCGTGGTTGAGAAACCCGAGTATATATCTGACGGGTATGATGTGATATATCTGTCATATATAGGATACAATGACAGGTATGAGAGGGAACTGTTCAGGAACGAGTACATAGAATCTATAACTATAGAAACAAGAAGTGATTCCGATATCGCTCCGCTTATAAGATATCTGGAACAGTATTTTGCGCCTGCGACTGATGTTAAGAAATATGAGAAAGAGAAAAATGTACTGGGACTGGATTACGAATATTGCTATACAATAAAGGAAAAAGCTGATTAACGGTTGAAGACATAGATATTGTCGGACAAATCATGGACAAGGCAGAAGGTTTGGTATTATTTATGTATCAGGATAATTAGGTTGACTTTTGTATCGATAGAGCATACAATGTCGATATGATAGTCAATTTTGTTGGGAGTGATATATATGATTATAGACAAAATAAATAAGAAAATGAAAAATAATAACTATATTCTTTCCACTGAACAACTTACGGATATCGGTGTATCAAAGACGACACTTTCGAATTATGTAAGAGAAGGATTATTAGATAGATGCGGACATGGCTATTATACAGTGCCGGATTCAATAGAGGACGATATGTATTTGCTTATGCTCAGATCAAAACATATTGTTTTTTCCCATGAAACAGCATTATTTCTAAACGGTTTGTCAGAGCGAACACCGTTTTATCATTCGGTTACAATTCCCAGTAATGCATCGCTTCCTGCATCCGTTAAACAGAAATGTAATTGCTACTACATAAGGCCGGAACTATATACACTGGGTCTTTACGAGAAAGTCAATACTTTTGGCAATATAGTGCGGTGCTATGATCCGGAAAGAACTATATGCGATATCCTTCGAAGCAGAAGTCGGTTAGATGAAGAAACGGTTCTTTCCGCAATAAAGAATTATGCATCTTTTGGAGGTAAGGATTTGAATAAGCTGGGTAATTTTGCAGAAGCATTTAGAGTATCAAAATCGCTTCGCATATATTTAGATGTTCTGTTATGAGCCTGACAAAATAGACGAAAATTGAAAGGCTTATTTAAATAAAAGGAGGAAAGATGAACTACATTATACTGGATTTAGAAGCTACCTGTGAGCAAAACAACAGAGATTATCCGAATGAAACTATTGAGATCGGAGCGGTTAAGATAGATGAAAACTTTAACATTGTTTCTACTTACAATGAGTTTATAAAACCTGAAATCAATCCTATTCTGACTGATTTCTGTAAGCAGTTAACAAGTATCACACAGGAAGATATAGACAATGCAAAAACTTTTCCCGACGTTATCCGCCATTTCAAGAATTGGATAGGTGTAGAGACGGAAGAATATATTCTTTGTTCCTGGGGGTTCTATGACAAAAAGCAATTTACCAGAGATTGCGAACTGCACGGATTGGATTCGTCCTGGACAAACAGGCATATAAGCTTGAAACATCAGTTCGGTACTATTCGTAATGAGAAGCCTTGCGGAATGGAAAAGGCATTAAACAAGTTAAACATCCCTTTGGAGGGAACACATCACAGAGGGATTGATGATGCAAAGAATATAGCTAAAATATTTCTTATGTATAAGGATAAGTGGGTTTTTACTTACGAATAGAAACAGAGGATAACCGTATAACATGTTTCTTGTCCTAAGAAACATGTTTCACAGATGAAAAACAAAAGTCCGAAAGAAAAACAGCGTAGCATATATACCTGTTGATTGGTGTATAATTAAGAAGAGATACTATGACATAAGATTTATTTAAGAGGTGAAGTATTTATGCCCTTTAACATTATTCGTCAGGACATAACTAAAATGAAAGTTGATGCCGTAGTCAATGCGGCCAACACCCGACTAAAAATGGGCGGCGGTGTTTGCGGAGCCATTTTCAGAGCTGCCGGAGCAGAAGCACTTCAGGCTGCTTGCGACAAGCTTGCTCCTATTGAAACGGGAAAAGCCGTTATAACTCCCGGTTTTGATTTACCCGCCAAGTTTATCATTCATACGGCAGGTCCTATATACAACATGCAGACCGCAAAGGAAAGCGAGAGACTCTTACGTTCCTCCTATACGGAATCTTTACGTCTTGCAGTGGAATACAAATGCGAAAGCATTGCTTTTCCGCTCATATCCGGCGGCATTTACGGATATCCCAAAGACCAAGCCCTTCAGGTTGCGACCTCCGCAATACGGGATTTTCTGAAAGAACAGGATATCGATATATATCTTGTGCTGTTTGATAAATCGGCATTTGTTATAGGCAGAGAACTGTTAGGGGATGTCAAGAGCTATATTGACGAGCATTATGTCGAAAGACACGAGGTAAAAAGAGAAAGGTTTTTAGGTGCGGAAAGTCGTACTATGCGCAAAGCAAAAGCAAGCATTAATCGCTGTTTTGGTCCCATGTATGAATCCGCTGATGCAGCCACAACACTGGACGATGTTATAGGAAACCTTGATGAGCCTTTTTCCGATATGCTTCTTCGTCTTATCGACTCCAAAGGCATGACCGATGTTGAAGTTTACAAACGGGCAAATCTGGACAGAAGACTGTTCTCGAAAATAAGAAGCGGTAAGGGTTATATGCCCAGCAAGCGCACCGCTATTGCCATAGCAGTGGCTTTGAAACTGTCACTTGAAGAAACCGAGGCCTTATTGAAGCGTGCGGGTTATGCACTGTCCCATGCCGTCAAATTCGATGTTATCGTGGAGTACTTTATCATAAACGGTAAGTATGACATTTTCCAGATAAACGAGGTATTGTTTGAATATGATCAACCGCTTTTAGGAAATTAAAAATGTCGCTTCCCGGGCGACCGAGTATTTTAAAGAAGGTAGTATCATTGAATTGTAAGAAACAGTTTATTAAAAAAGGAGGTCACTGAAATGAAAAAAGGATTAACTGAACTGGTATTTATTCTCGACAAAAGCGGTTCTATGAGCGGACTGGAAAGCGACACCATAGGCGGTTTCAATTCCATGCTTGCAAAACAAAAAAAAGTAGACGGAGAGTGCTTTGTTACCACTGTCTTATTCGACAACGACTATGAACTCATACACGACCGCATAGACATCAAGGCAATCGCCCCTATTACCGAAAAAGAGTATTATGTCGGAGGCTCTACGGCTCTTATTGACGCAATGGGCAAGACCATCAACAAGATTGACAATGTACAAAAAAACACAGCCGAAGAGTATCGTGCCGAAAAGGTTATGTTTGTTATCATAACGGACGGACAGGAAAACTCCAGTAAAGAGTATACTGCCGATAAGGTAAGAGCATTGGTGGAAAGACAAAAAGAGAAGAACGGATGGGAGTTTGTATTCCTCGGAGCCAATATCGATGCAGTGGAGACAGCCGAAAGATACGGTATTTCACGTAACAGAGCGGTAGACTATTTGTCCGACAAGAAAGGTACTGCTCTAAACTACAGAGTTATGGCGGATGCCGTGACTTCGTTCCGTAAGTCGGGAGAGGTTGACGACAGTTGCTTTGAGGAGATACGTAAGGATGTGAAAAAAAGAGGAAAGAAGAAATAAGAAAAGATTGAATAAAATCTGAAAAGCAGACTCAGCAACTCTTTTCAGATTTGGGTATTATAAAAACAGCGGTTAATATATTTTTATGTCAGATATAAGGGAACAGGCATAAAGGATATACCGATGTTGACGGAATGATGAAGGAGCTGCTTGAATGAAATATGCAGTTAACATACAATGAATAATGTGTAATAATAGATATTGAGAATGATATTTTAAGAATGAGAGTTTATTATGAAAGATTTTTTGTCCAAAGTTCTGCCTTCGTCACTTATGGTTGGCATAATGTATGCAATACTTACCGCTGGCGGATATTTAAGAGAAATAAGAATTGGTGATTATGATACGCCGAAAGTTATAAGAGATGGTAATTTAAGCATGTTTAAATCAGTAATCATTACCAATAGTATTTTACTGGGTATTTTAATAATCTTAATTTCAATTACATTGATTGCAATTTTGACGCTTATGTTTAAGAATAAAGAAATCGATTACAGAGTAAAGATTGGTATTATATTAGCCGTTTTTATCATATTTATGATCTCATATTTCTGTAGGAATACTCCGTATACAGAAAATGATGTTTATGACACTATTGAAAGTAAAGCAGAAGATTACATAACCGATCTTACCAATAAAGAATATGATAAAATGGTTAAAAATTATGTTCTTAACAGGAATATGAACAAATTTGTCAGCAAGAATATATATTCTCAAGCGATGGAAAGAACTATAAGAGAATATGGTCAGATAGGTAAAATAGAAGATCCTGTTAAAGTATATATTAATGAAGAATATACTTTTTTGTCTTATCCTGTAATACATGGAAATGGTCAAGTAGTATATTATAATATTGCCTTTAACAGTAAAAATGAAATATCCGGTTTATTTACTACTCTTATACTCCCGGATAGAAATAATAACTGATTTGTTACCTTTAAAAACATAATATTTCTTATGTAATGTCATATGCATTGTATGATTAAAACACATACACGAATTACATGAATGTTCCGCCTACTTAGAGCTATAGTATGCCTGTAAATTTTCATCACTTCGAAAAAGCCGTTTTGCTTTACTTTCCGTTTAACAATTCTATCTAACCGTTCCGCTCGGTTATTGGTAGGCGGTACATCCGGTTGGTGTAAGAACAGAATATAGAAATATTTCTTGACCGGAAACAAGACGAATAGTATAATTCGGTTAGCGTATGCTAACTGTAATAGTTTGTATTCCTACGCGAATAAAAGAAGAGAAGGACAGAAGGCTTGAATCGAAAGGAATTGATAAAAAATGCTTATCGCCTAACCGGTAGCAATAATTTCTATGACGGAATGATAACATGTTCCACATTATTAGGCAGGGCGGTATCTCGTTTGGTTTGGGACATGAACAAGGAAGACTGCACGGATTATCAAATGCAAGCTCTTTTGGGAATACCCGAGAATTTTTCCGGAAGATTGCTGGAAGTTCCGGTGGGAACCGGTGTAATTACTATGCCTTTTTACAGGACACTTTCCGATGCCGATATTACTTGTTTAGATTATTCGCCGGATATGATGTCGCAAGCTAAAGTAAGAGCGATAGGCTTGGGATTGGAGAACATTACTTTTCTGCAAGGAGATGTAGGGGCTTTGCCTTTTCGGGACAACTGTTTTGACGCAATACTTTCACTCAACGGTTTTCACGCATTTCCGGATAAGGAAGCTGCATATAATGAGACTTTTAGAGTGCTGAAAAGCGGAGGTGTCTTCTGCGGTTGTTTCTATGTTTCCGGCTGTCATAAGCGAACCGATTGGATAATACGTCACATCTATCAGCCTATGAAGTTTTTCAGTCCGCCTTATGAAACTATGGACAGTTTGAGAAAAAGACTTGGCAGTATGTATGTTGACTTTAAAATAAGCAATGTTAAAGGAATTGCCTGTTTTAATTGCAGAAAGGAGTAATTTTTTGTTTTGGCAAACAAAGACAGAAATACTTTAGCAACCGAAGAATATTACATGAAGACAGGAGGATACGATGCAGGAAAACATAAATTGGAGCAAGATAAGTTCTTTAATGAAAATAGGGCTGTTAGGTGCCTTTATTATCCTTATTGGAGACTTTCTTATAGGCTGGGGTGTTAAGGATTTGAGTTTGCCCGGTATAGAGGGACAGATTTCTCAGTATCTTACAATATCCGATAGCAGATTTTTTTGGTCGTCAATATTGGGAGTTATCGGTGTACCCGTTGCCGCTGTCGGTCATTTCGGAATATATCGGCTTTTGAAGCCTTATTCAAAGAAATATGCTAAGTTGTATGCAATAGGAGGCTTGGGATTTTTAGTTTTTGGAGGTGCCGGCGTTCATCTGTCTTCTGTTGCTGCAGGCTTTTTCTATAAGTACATGGCAACGGCAAGTCCGGATATGGCCTTAGCATCTTCTATAAAATACTTTTGCTATTTTCCCCTACCTCTTTGTATAGCACTTATGCTTTTTTGGATAATAATGGGTTATGCACATATACGGGCGGTAGCGGGAGGGTTCAGTCCGTATCCTCGTTGGTGCTGGGTTTTTGCAATGCCGGCAGGTACACTGCTTATAACCCTTATAACTTTCTTCGGCAACCATGCGATAGTAAATGCCATAACTGTAGGTGCTTTCAGTATAGGTAATATATGGGCGCTGGGCGGGCATTTATTGATGCTTAATAAGGCAAAGGAAAACTATGACAGTAAAGGTAACCGAAATTTCTAATCTGAAAAGAAGGAGTTGTTGACATGGAAAAGATAAAGATAGAAAAGAACAGCGTTCAGGAAACACTTATTATCCCGCTATACGGAAGAAAAATGTGTTCAGAAAAATTTCCCGAACTTTATACCGATATTTATGCGGAGAGATTATGCAACAGAATAGATTACGATTTTTCGGAATTGGAGAAAAAGAACAAATCTTTTTTGTATGAATTCGGCTCCCTTGAGGCTGCAATGCGGCAGTTGGATATGATATGGGAGATTAAAGACTATTTAAAAAAGTATCCTAAAGCAACCGTTGTAAATCTCGGCTGCGGATTGGATGACACGGGGAAAGCCTGCGATAACGGGCTTTGCCATATTGTCAATGTGGATTTCCCCGATGTTATATCCATCCGCAAACAACTTATCATAGATGGAGAAAGAGAAAAAAATATTGCCTGCGATTTGAAAGACTATTCATGGATGGAACAGGTTGACGGCTCCGAAGGAGTAATTTTCTTTGCTGCCGGAGTATTCCACTATTTCAAAACCGAAGAAGTAAAGAATCTGGTGTTGGAACTTTCAAAAAGATTTCCCGAAGGTTGCCTGGTCTTTGACAGTGTAGGAAAGTTAGGGCTTAAAATAATTTTAAATAAAGTGTTGAAAAATATGGATATCAACGATGTAGACGGATACTTTTATATCAACAATCCTAAAAAGGAATTGAATTGGTCTGAAAATATAAAGGTTACTTCAAAAGGCTATATGTTAGGCTATTATGATATGAAAAGTCCCGGCATTCGTTTTTCACATCGCTTTTTTGCATGGTTGGGTGACAAAATGATGAAAATGTATGTACATAAGATGGAATTTGCAGGAAAAGAATAAAAAGCCTTTTGTAAGAAAAGGATTTGCAATAATACCGAACAGCGGTTTTATTATACATTATGTTCTTCAAGTTCTACTATTCTGACGTTCTTTGTCAGAATTTCCGTGTATTGTACCGAATAGCATTTTCCTTGTGTTTCTATATTAAAAATATGCGGATAAACACTTTTTATCCGTGCTTCCTGATTGCTGATTCTGACCCTTGGACGGTTCATAGAAACATCGATATGAATGTTCGGATCGGTGCGGTAAAGCTTGACTATTTCTGCTCTTATTCTATCTACCGTTTTCATATTAGCCTCCGTTTTTTTTAAAGTATTCGGAAACATCGGTTTTGTCGTTGTACTGCTTTCTTATGCGAACAACAATAGAACCGTCTTCCTGCTCAACCGTATCATCAATTAAATATCTTGTCTTTGAACGTTCTAAAACAGCTATATAATGCTCGAATTCTTCGCGATTGATTTTTAATGCATGTTCTTTACTGAATCCGTATTCAGGTTTCTGGACAAATACGAGTGTCTGAAAAATACACGCCGATTTTACTCGTTTCACGATAACACCTCCTTTTGGTACCATACATTACGGCAGAAATATGCGACCTATAATGCAGAGAGGTGATCGAGCTATAATACACGAATGATATAACGGCTGCCGTCGGAATATCAGCTAATGCACTCTCATGGTAGTTTTGCTACAATGTAATTTTATCATGATTTTTTAAAAGTTTCATGCGCCGGGGACATACCTTTTGCAAAAACATTACTGTTAATATATACTTGATATGCATAAAAACATTGGAGCATAACATGAAAACGACTAAAGTGAGAATTTGCAATACGGAGTATGTGATAAAAGGCGATGAATCGGAAGAATACATCGAAAAGATAGCATTGTTTGTTGATAAAAAAATGAACTCCATAATAAGGGAGAATCCCAAGTTAAGCCTTTCTACGGCTGCCGTCTTAACAGCGGTTAATGTCTCTTACGATTACTTCAAGGAAAGAGATCAGGCTAATAAGCAGAAAGATCTTATGGACGAGTTTGAGAAAAAGTCCAAAGACCAGGTGTCGCGTGTACGATTACTGGAAGCTAAAATAGAAAAACTTACACAAGCCAATAGCGAACTTAAAGAAACGCTTACCAAGACCGAGGAGCAGCTTAAAAAGGCTCAAAACGAATTCAGATGATAAAAGTTTACATAGAAAAAACAAGGAAAGATGCAAAGATTCCGGTTTATGCCAACAGCTTTGATGCCGGGGCGGATGTTTGTGCATGTGAGGATGCGGTTCTGGATATAAACAGCACAAGGGTGATACCGACCGGTTTGAAAGTTGCAATACCCGAAGGGTATGAGATACAAATCCGTCCCAGGAGCGGACTTTCTCTGAATACCCGATTGAGAGTGGCCAACAGCCCCGGAACTATAGACGCCGGATACAGAGATGAAATAGGGATAATAATGCATAATACCTCCGTAGTGAATGAAGGCGACTTTTATGTAACGGAAAAGCACAACCGTCAGGGTGTTTATCATATTAAAAAAGGCGACAGAATAGCACAGATAGTGCTGCAACAGGTACCGAAAATAGAGTTTGTTGAAACCGATTGTGTCGCCGATATCGGGAAAGACAGAGGTGGAGGTTTTGGCTCGACAGGGGTCAGATAAAGCGGTCTATACAATAAAGCAGGATGCCGTTTCGGAGATAACGGAAAAGAAATCACGCTTCATTTCCTATGCGATAAAAACAGAGACGGAAAAAGACGCCTTAGCCGAGCTGGAAAAGATAAAGTCAAAATACCCCGATGCCACACATCATGTGTATGCCTATGTTGTAAACGACCAGGGGGTGGTTTATCACAGATATTCCGACGACAGAGAACCTTCCGGTACGGCGGGACTGCCGACATTGGATGTCCTGAAAAAAGGCAACATTGAAAATGTGCTCCTTGTAACCGTAAGATACTTCGGAGGAACACTTCTCGGAACGGGAGGACTGACAAGAACTTACGGTTTAAGTGCCAAAAAGGCCGTAAAACAGGCGGGGCTGGTAAAGAGAGTAGACTGTGCCGTTTTTACATTGACTGCGGACTATTCGTCGTACGAAAAGATCAAGCGCTTGTTGGACGAATGTGTTGTAATGGATACGGAATTCAGAGAGCTTGTTACGGTGCGTTTTGCCGTGGAGGACTTGAAAGCGGAAGAACGCATTGGTAGAATGAACGAGCTGCTTAATAACAGGTGTGTAATTGAACGAAAGAATAATATAGTTTTGGAGATATGATATGGCAGGACATTCAAAATGGGCAAACATAAAGCACAAAAAAGAAAAAAGCGATGCTGCAAGAGGTAAAATATTTACCAAAATAGGCCGTGAGATAATGGTTGCGGTAAAAGCCGGAGGACCGGACCCCGCCAGCAATTCGCGTTTGCGCGATGTTATCGCTAAAGCGAAGGCCAATAATGTGCCTAACGACACTATAAACAAGAGCATAAAGAAAGCGGCGGGAGAGGGAGATTCGGAAAACTACGAGCAGATAACATACGAAGGATACGGACCCAACGGTGTTGCCGTCATAGTAGAGGCAATGACCGATAACCGCAACAGGACCGCTTCCGATGTGCGCCACTATTTCGACAAATTCGGCGGCAACCTCGGTACAACCGGCTGCGTATCCTACCTGTTTGACAGAAAAGGCGTATTGATTATAGAGGAAAAGGAAAGTATTGATACCGAGCAGCTTATGACCGATGCTCTGGAGGGCGGAGCGGAGGATTTCGAGCATGAAGATGAAATGTATGAGATAATATGCGATCCTGCGGAGTTTTCTTCATTGAGAGAAGCATTGGAACAAAAAGGATATGAGTTTCTGGAAGCGGAAGTTCAGATGCTTCCGCAGACATATGTCACGGTAGAAGACGACAAGGTTGAAAGTATGCAAAAGCTTATTGACAATCTGGAAGACCTTGACGATGTGCAGAACATATATCATAACTGGGAACAACCGGAAGAATAAAAACATAGTTGTACAACACCTGTCGGTAAGTGTATAATAGAGAACAGGTGTTTGTTTTTTTATGCAGAAAAGAATTAATGTTTCAGTCAGGGATATTGCGGACTTTTCTCTCGCATCGGGAGATATTGAAACCTATGCCGCATTCGGTTACAGGGAAGCGGCGCTGGACGGAACGCAAAATCATATACGATTTCAGAAGGATATGATAAAACAGTACGGTGAAGATTGCTTTGCAAAGGAAGTATATGTAGAAGACGTATTGGAAAATGATGTAGTGTATATGGTTGTTACCGGTCGAATAGACGGTGTTCTTAAAACCGATGATTCAAATATTTTTGTATATGAAATAAAGACAACTTGCAAAGATATAAACGAGATAAAGCCCGCCGACAGACCGGAGCATCTGGGACAGGCTCACTGTTATGCATATATGTACTGCAAAAAGAAAAATATTGATGCAACGGGTATAAGGCTGGTATATATAAACAGAGAAAATCAGGACAGCATTACTTTCGAGTACCGGCTGACTTTTAATCAATTGGAAAGTATATATTCCGAGCTTACCAACAGATATCTTGACTGGGTAACCGGAATAACCGCATGGAAGACAATAAGAAATCAAAGCATAGAAACACTGGAATTTCCTTTTGCTTCATATAGGAAGGGGCAGAAAAAACTTATGAGCGAGGTATACAACTGCATAGACGATGCCGTAAAACTTTTTGCCACCGCTCCGACCGGTATCGGAAAGACAATGGGAGTACTTTTCCCCGCAATAAAAGCATTAGGAGCGGGCCTTGTGGACAAGCTTATGTATCTGACGGCAAAAACCGTAACGGCAAAGGTGGCGGTGGATGCATATAAAAAACTGGAGAAAAACGGACTTAACTTACGAACGGTCTGCATAACCGCAAAAGATAAAGTGTGTCCCATGGAGAAAAAAGACTGTGATCCGGAGAAATGTTCCAGAGCAAACCACTACTATATAAGAGCAAGGGCATGCTTGAAAGAAATACTTCATGAACAGTTTTTTGACCGCGACATAATTGCCCGGTATGCCGATGAATACAATATCTGTCCGTTTGAGCTGAGTTTAGATGTTTCCGGTTACTGCGACCTCATAATATGCGACTACAACTATCTTTTCGATCCCAGAGTCCGGTTGCAAAGGTATTTCGATTATGAAAATGAGCAGTCTTTCTGTTTTATGGTGGATGAAGCGCATAATCTTGTGGAGCGGGGCAGGGAGATGTTTTCCTGCTCCATAGGTATAAAGCAGCTGGAGGATTTCAAAGACAGCATTAAAAAAGAATGGAAGGCACTGAGAAAAAGCGTAAATGCACTGATTAACGAAATGAAGGAGTTGCAGGCCGAACATTTTTCGACCATGAACCAAGGTTTTATTTCACAGGCAGAGTTGCCTTTGGTTCTTACGGACAGAGCCAACAGATGTGTCAATGACATTATGATGTACGACCTTTCCAAAATACCTGACGATAAGAGAGAATCTTTCTTGGAAGGTATGTTTAATATTCTGTTCTTTTCCCGTGTCGCACAAATGTATGACAGACGGTTTACCACACTGTTTACCTCCGACGGCAAAGGGCTGGATGTCAAACTGATGTGTCTGGACCCTTCCTATCTTTTGCGACAAAGCATGGATACGGGAAGATCGGCGATATTGTTCTCCGCAACGCTGGAGCCTAAAAGATATTACATGGACCTTTTGGGCGGTGACGGTAATATGGACAGTTTCCTGACATTGGATTCGCCCTTTCCGAGAGAAAACTTGAAAGTAAAACTGGTTACGGACATATCCACAAAGTATAAAGACCGGGACCTGTCCTATGAGAAAATAGCACAACTGCTGAAAAAACAGTTTTCTCAAAAGACCGGTAACTATATGGTATTTTTCCCTTCCTATGCTTACATGAGACGCGTTGTGGAGATTTTTACCGACCTCTGTCCCGATATGGATATTTTAGAACAGAAACCCTATATGGATGATGCCGAGAGAAGTTTATTTCTTGAGAGGTTCGAGAAGTTCGGTGAAAATACACTGGTAGCTTTTGCGGTAATGGGAGGACTTTTCGGAGAAGGAATAGACCTTGTGGGAGAAATGCTTTCCGGTGTGGCGATAATAGGTCCCGGACTTCCCATGCTGTGTCCGGAAAGGGAACTTATAAAGAAGTATTTTGATGACATTGATATGAACGGTTTTGACTATTCTTACACATTTCCCGGAATGAACAGGGTGCTTCAGGCTGCAGGAAGAGTAATACGAAGCGAAACCGATACCGGCTTTGTGCTGCTCATAGATTCCCGTTTCGGGACGGCAAAATACAGGTCGCTATTTCCAAAGTGGTGGAATTGTAGTAATATGTACAATAGTTTTGAAGAGGACGGTTTTTTATGTTAAAACAATACCTGTATATATTGGCGATTTCAGCGGTTCCCGTAATAGAGCAAAGAGGTGCAATTCCGTTAGGAATACTGCTGTATAAATTGGATCCTGTTCTTGTTACACTTGTTTCCTATGCGGGTTCTTTGATTCCCATGTTTTTTGTAATCTACTGCTTTACTCCCATATTTAAGTGGCTGAGTACAAAAAAGATTCTTAAGTGGTTTTACGATTTTGTGGATAACAAGGTGCGAAAAGGCAAGGAAAAGGTGGAAAGATATGAGGTAATAGGACTTACCATATTTGTTGCCATACCTCTTCCCATGACCGGAGTGTGGACCGGCAGTGCCGTAGCCGCATTCATGCAGATGAACAAAAAGAAGGCTTTTATAAGTGTCAGCATAGGAGCCGCCATATCCGCAATAGTAATAACCGTAATCTGCTATGTAGCCCCTAAGCTTTTAGGATATTGATTTTTCCATAACTAACTTATTTAACTAATCACTTTATTGGTGATATAATGACCTCTATGAAGATTGTTGAATATAAAGAAAGCGATATATCGGATTTTTTCCCGTTAAGAAAAGACATAAGCTGTAAATCGGATTACGGCAGGTTTCTTGTAATAGGCGGCTCACCCGGCATGACCGGAGCGTTGAGATTATGTGTGGATGCCTGTTACAGAAGCGGGGCGGGACTTGTGTACTATACGGCTCCTAAAAAAGACTTACTGATATACGATCTTCTCACTGTGGAAGGCATTACAGTACCTAAAGAGGATATTATTTCACTTACGGGTGATAAAGACTGTATATGCATTGGATGCGGCTTGTATAACGATGAAGAAAACCTGATACTGTTAAATAAAGTATTGGAAAACTCGAAATGCAACATAGTAGCCGATGCTGCGGCGCTGAGGATGCTTGCGGAACATAAAGAACTGTTGAAACGGCACGGCAACAGAATGACCGTGTTACCGCATCCCGGAGAAATGTCTCATCTTACGGGGTTGTCGGTAGAGGATATTCAAAAAGAAAGAGTAGGCACCGCATATACTTTTTACGAGAGGTACGGATGCATAACGGTGTTAAAAGGCAACAGGACCGTGGTTGCCGGAAATGATTCGGTGTACATAAACAATACGGGAAATCCCGGAATGGCCGTTGCAGGATCGGGGGATGTTCTTGCAGGTATGGTAACGGCATACTCGGTTATGAGTAATGACATGTTCAAAAATGCCTGCATGGCGGTATATGTGCACGGCCTGGCGGGAGATCTGGCCGTTAAAGACTTGGGCGTGATAAGTATGATTTCATCGGATATAATAAGGTATATACCCCAAGCGCACAAGGAGGTGGCATGTGGAAAAGCCTGACAGAGTGTGGGTGGAAATAGACTTGGATAACATAGCACACAACATCGCTTCGATAAGAAAGAAAATCGGTGATGTTAAAGTGGCCGCCGTGGTAAAAGCCGACGGTTACGGACACGGAGCTGTGGAGATTGCCCAGACTCTTTGCGAAAACGGCGTATATATGCTGGTGGTGGCAACTCTTGATGAAGGGATAAGTTTACGAAGAAACGGCATAACCGCTCCTATATTGGTGTTAGGCTATATATGTCCGGAAAAGATTGAGCAGGCGATAGACAATAATCTTGCTGCAACAATTACCAATTCGGATATGGCAGTAAAAATGTCTTCAGCTGCGAAAGAAGCGGGAAAAACGCTGTATGCACACATCAAAATAGATACCGGAATGCACAGGGTGGGTTTTGCATATGATGACAAGCAATCTATTCTTTCCGCACTGGCTCTTTGCAATATTCATTACAGCGGGATATTCTCACATTTTTCCACTGCCGACGAAGAAGATAAAACATATACAAATATGCAGTATGAAAGATTTAGCGGTGTTTTAGACAGTGTGAAAAAAGCGGGTTACGATATAGCTTTGAAGCACATATGTAACAGCGGAGCGATAATACTGCATCAAGACAAATATATGGACATGGTGCGACCGGGAATAATCATATACGGTCTGTATCCTTCGCAGTATTGCAAAAATCATGACATGTCGGATTTGCGGTGCGCTATGAGTTTCAAGTCCAGAATAATACAGATTAAGAAAGTGAAAAAAGGTCAGCCGATAAGTTACGGAAACAGTTATATTACCGAGAGAGACAGTATCATTGCCACCATTGCATGCGGATATGCCGACGGCTATTCCAGGGTGCTTTCACAAAAAACCCATGTGTTTATAAACAACCGAAGAGCTCCGATAGTAGGCAATATATGCATGGATATGTGTATGGCGGATATTACCGGACTGAAAGGTATATCGGTTAATGATGAGGTAGAGTTGTTCGGCCCTAATATACCGGTAGAACATCTGGCGACCATCTGCTCCACAATAAACTACGAGTACATTTGTAAGATAGGTGCAAGAGTACCGAGGGTCTATATCAAAGAAGGAAATATAGTAAAGATAAACAACTACCTTGTATAACATTGATTGACCGTTATTCAGGTAGTTATGTATAATGTAAAAAGAAATAAAACCGTATAAAGAGGAGAACAAAAGATGAGACAGGATAAAAAAACCGCGATAGCAATAATAACCGTTGCATTTATAATGAGCCTTATGTTCTGTACCACGGCACAGACTGCCGATCTTGTAATTGCAAGTGTCGAATATGTGGATGCAAAGATAGCAGAGGTAAGGGCTCTTATTCAGTCTTCGGGAACGCCGTCGGGAGGCACAACACCGGTTACCCCCGTGGATAATGCTAAAATAACCGAGCTGGAAACGGCTTTGGGCAACGCGTTAAAGGAAATGGATGCTTTAAGATCCAGAATGGATTTTCTTGATGTAACTGTCAGAGACATGTCGGATAATTACGGCATGCAGGTTCTTCATGTTTATAAAGATGATGTAATATACGCATTAGGTACTTCGGAGCTTATCTTGCGGAGCGGCAGCGCCATAGTAATAGGAAATGCAAACAACGAAGGGTTAAGCGATGCCACCACGGGAGAAAATCTCAATCCCGGAGTATCGCTGGGTAAAGATCACTTTGTGGTAATACCCAGAGGTGACGGCAGAGGCATTAAGATTACATCGGGTGAAAGCTATATTATGTACAGAGGTTCCTTCTCATATGTACCCGCAAACTGATATCAAAAGTTATATGCCGGTAAAGATACTTTTCGGAAACAATTGCGTCTTTAACAATAAAGACGTATTTAAGCAGACAGGAAAGTTTCCCTTTATTGTGACCGGAAAAAGCGGAGCCGTAAAAAGCGGCGCTTTTGATGATGTGATATCTGTCTTAAACGGCGGACCGTATATTCTTTATGACAGAGTGGAAGAAAATCCCAAGGTATCCGACATGGAAGATGCTGCAATTATCAGTAAAAAATTCCGTTGCGACTATATTATTGCAATAGGTGGAGGTTCCGCTTTGGATGCGGCAAAAGCCATAGCGGTGCTGGCCGTTAATAACATGAGCGGCATGGATCTTTTCAGCAAGAAGGCGGATGCGGCTTTACCTGTAATAGCCATACCGACAACCAGCGGGACCGGAAGCGAGGTCACTCCTTATTCCATACTGACCGTGGATGAGTGGCAGACAAAAAAGAGTTTTGCCGGCGACTGCATATATCCCAAGATTGCACTGTTAGATCCGAAATATACCTTCAGTTTACCTATCGACTATACCATATCCACCGCTTTCGATGCGGTAAGTCATCTTTTCGAAAGTTACTTTTCCTTAAAGAGTAATGAAATGTCAAAAATGTATTCGCAAGAGGGCATACGTGCTTTTGCAAAAGCAGTTGATGCAATAAAAAACAGGAAGTTTGATGAGCAGAGCAGAAGTGCTCTTATGTATGCTTCCATGTTGGGCGGAATAGCAATATCGCATACCGGTACCACCGCAATGCATGCAATGGGTTATTCCATGACATATTTCCACGGACTGCCGCACGGATTTGCCAATCTGTATTTTGCCGAACCTTATTTCAGGCATATGATGAAACAGGAAGAGCAAAAGACAAAAACGGTTACGGATTTAATGGGTATGACCGATTTGCAGTCAATGATAAACTTCTTTTCGGATAACATACCAAGACCGAAACTGAACAAAGAACAGTGTGAGCGCTATGCAACGCTGGCCATGATGCAGTCCAGCATTAAAGCTACACCGGGCAACCTGACAAAAGAGGATATTGTAAATATGTTTAAAGAGGCAGGCAGGACATGATAGTCTATTATCACATTCCCGAAGACAAAGCAAAAGACGCCATATCTTTCGGGATGAAACTTTCGGAATACGGCAATTTCCTTATAAACATCGGCAACGGACCGAAAAATGTTATCACGGCATATCTGTGTCCTGCGGATGATATAAAGAGATATAACAGGTCGGGCTATACCTGCTTGTGTATCGATTTTCCCATAGAAAAGACATATATAATGGAGGGCGTCTATCTGGAAACGGAAAATACCCAGGCACTCAAGGCTTCTTTGACCAAAGCGGCGGAGTATAGGCTGGGAAGTTACAGAAAGCCTTTGGCTCTTATCACCACCACGGTATTTGCCGAAAGAATAAAGGTACTGGGAAAATACATGGATGTACCCATGATTGTGGATGACTCGGAGGAACTTTATCTTAAAAATGCTCTGCTGGAGTTGGAAGAGGGCGACAGCGGATATTATGAAAAAGCCTTATACGGATATCTTACGGTCACAAAAGAAGCGCATATGCTTTATGAAAAGAACGGATATGCCGAATATATACTGAACAAAAGAAAATACATAGTAAGAAAGCCGGATGGCAAGTGATGTGCGATGTGGAAATCATTAAACTTCCATATATAAATTCCACCAATACATATGCAAAAGATAATGCACAGTCTTTCAGTAAGAAAATTACGGTAATACAGGCGGAAAGACAGTTGCAGGGCAGAGGACGGTTAGGCAGGGATTTCCTATCCGATAACAGCGACGGCGCATGGTTTTCCGTAGCCATTAAACCTGAAAAGAACACTATATCGCCCCAAAAGGTACTGCTGATGCCCATTCTGGCGGCAGGTGAAACTGCTGCGGCAATAGAGGATATATACGGTATAAAAGCGGGGATAAAATGGCCTAACGATATATTGATTAACGGTAAAAAGGTATGCGGGATACTGTGTGAAAGCAGGGTTGTCGATAACAATGTACTTCTTATTGTTATAGGTATAGGCATAAATGTCAACCAAAAAGCGATGCATCCGGATATAGAGGATATTGCCACATCACTGTTTATGGAAACCGCTACCCAAGTTTCCGTCGACCTGCTGATACAAAATATATGTGGAAATATAGTCTGCTCTTATGATAGAATGAGACGCGGGAATACAGACGGTATAATAGATAAGTGGAATGAATACTCTATAATGAATAATGCGGTCATAACCTATACGAAAGGACAATCGTTGCACAGCGCCGTTTCCAAAGGTATAGACAGGCAGGGCAGGCTGATAGCCGAACAGGACGGATTGACAATATATCTTGACTCGAGCGAGATAAGTATAAAAAGCACAAGGAGCAAATAATGAACGACAATCGGAATACCGCTTCCGCAAATGACGGCAACCGGAAGAGGTCGAACAACAATTATTACAGAAAGAAAAAGAACTATTCGGGTGAGCGAAAACAGAACAATTTGCCCGCACAGGTGACTGCAGGTGAGGAAAAAGATAACAGAAAATCTTCTCAAAATAAAGGATATAATAATTACAAACGCTATAACAGGGACAGAAGAAGAAACCGCAGCGGGGAAGAAACCGTTGATGATATAAAAAAGGATATAATGAGGATAGAAAAAGAAATCCGGCTGGAGATTGAAGAAATAAAAATGATAAGGGTGTAGAGAATGCTTTTAGCTATTGATGTGGGAAATACCAATATCGTAATGGGGGTACATAACGGGGAAAAATATACCAATGTGTGGCGCCTGACGACCAACAAAGAAAGAACCCCTGAAGAATTCGGAGTCTTCTATATAAACATGTTCAATGCAGCCGGTCTGAAACTGTCCGATGTTGATGCCATTATTCTTTCTTCGGTTGTACCGGGAATAATGTATACGCTTACCAACAGTCTGGAAAAATACTTTAACCGGACACCCTTGCTGGTGGAACAGGGAATAAAGACCGGATTGAATATAAAGATAGACAATCCCAGAGAACTGGGGGCGGACATAATAGTAAACTTGGTCTCCGCTTATGAAACATATAAAGGTCCCGCTATAGTAATTGATTTCGGTACTGCAACCACATTCAGTTGCGTAACGGATAATTTCGAGTGCCCCGGCGTGGTAATATGTTCAGGCGTCAGTCTTACAGCTGAGGCTTTGTACAAAAGAGCGGCAAAACTGCCTAATGTAGATATAATAAAACCTGCTAAGGTTATAGGCAAAAATACTATAACCTCCATGCAGTCGGGAATAGTAAACGGCTACCTGGGGTTGATAGCGGGCATAGTAAAAGACATGAAAAAGGAACTTGCGGAAGACTATAACCAGAATTATGAGGATATTAAGGTTATAGCCACCGGAGGCCTTTTAAGCATTATCGCCAAAAACAGCGACCAGATTGACTATATAGACAGTATGCTTACACTGAACGGGCTTAAACTGGTTTATGATAAAAACAAATCCAAGACGGAGGGAAAGGCATAATACGTTTATGGCAAAAGGAATGATTATTTCTTTCGAAGGGACCGACGGTTCCGGAAAGACCACTCAGATAAAGGCTTTGAGCCGATATCTTGAAGAAAAGGGATATATGCCGGCAATTTTACGGGAACCGGGAGGAACAAGGATAGGAGAGGAAATTCGCTCCATATTACTTAACAGCGATAATACCGAAATGGCTTCCCTGACGGAAATGCTTTTATACGCCTCTTCCCGGGCACAGATGATGGAAGAAAAAGTCGAGCCTTTGCTTAAAGAGGGAAAGATAGTGATATTAGACAGGTTTTTCGATTCCTCGCTTGCATACCAAGCCTACGGAAGAGACTTGAATTTCGATGCGGTACTGTCCATAAACCTTGCGGCGGTAAAGAATATAGTCCCCAAGATTACCTTCTTTATTGATATAACACCGGAGCAGTCGCTAAAGAGAAGACAGAATGCTACCGCAACCGACCGGTTGGAAAATGAGGATATGTCTTTTCATTACAAAGTATATGAGGGATATAAAAAACTTTTGGAGAAATTCCCCGAAAGAATAATAAGGATTGACGGCACCAAAGAAGCAAGAGAAATAACTAATGAGATAACGTCATATGTAGATAATGTTTTGAAGGAGGATATTAGATGAAGCTGATATTTGCAATAGTGAATGATGAAGATGAATTGGATGTAATGAGAGGACTGAGTCAGGAAGGTTACGGAGTCACAAAGCTGTGTTCCACCGGAGGATTCTTAAAATCGGGAAATACCACCTTGCTTATAGGAGTGGACGATGAAAAACTGGACCACGCCATTGAAATAATAAAAGCGAGATCCAAGAGCAGAAAGAAGATAGTTAATTCTTCCATGATAGGAGCATCTCAGGGTGCAGTTCTGACAGGATATCCGATAGAGATAACCATGGGCGGAGCAACGATTTTCGTAACCGATGTTGTAAAATACGTCAAGAGTTAAAATGGCGGATTTTGATGATATAAAGGGAAGAAAACCTTTAAAAAATCAAATATCAAAACTTATCAAAAAAGGCAGGATATGTCACGGGTATATATTTGAGGGTCCTGTCGGGTCGGGAAAAAAACTTATTGCGGATGCTTTTTCCCGGCTTCTTTTTTGCAAGAATCCCGATAAACTGAAAGTATGCGGTCACTGTGAAGGTTGTTTGGGGCACAAAGAGCAGTATATACTGAAAAGTGATAAATCCATTTCCGTGGAGGATATACGCACTCTTATCAAAGATACTCAACTTCTGCCTTTGGGCAGCGGAAATAAAATCTACATTATACATGATGCCGATACAATGACCGACCAGGCACAAAACGCTTTTTTAAAAGCACTGGAAGAGCCTCCTTCCAATGTCTATTTTTTGTTGACGGTTACCAATTCCGAACAGCTGATAGATACGGTAAGATCGCGATGTGTAATTATTTATACGGGAGTCAACACCGAGAGTGAGGTTAAGGACTATCTGCAAAACAAATATCCCGATACCGATATACAACAGATAAACTTTGCTGCATGTTTTTCCGAGGGTTGCATAGGAAGAGCGGACACACTTATAACCGATGAAACTTTCCGGCAGACCAGAAGTGCCGCGGTAAGATATCTCAGTGAAATAAACACCGATTTAATAAACAAAGACAAATCAATAGACATAACGGTTTTTTTAGAGGTATTGCAAAGTTTATTCCGTGACGCACTTATATTCAAAGAAACCGAGCAAACAGACAGCTTGATAAATGCCGATTTTTTGGATATTATAAAAAGAACGGCGGCAAACAACAGCAGCGAAAGCCTGTTTAAGGCATGCAATTATGTGGCAAAGGCCGCAAAATACATAAAAGATAATGTTTCCGTAAGCATAGCTATAGGAACCATGAATGTGGAATTAATGGAGGAATTGAATATATGATAACCGTTGTCGGAGTAAAGTTCAGACATTCGAACAAAATATACAGTTTCGCTCCGGGAGATTGGGAGCTTAATATAAATGACAAAGTAATAGTGGAGACAATCAAGGGTACGGAAATGGGAACTGTTGCATCACCGATTACTCAGGTTGAGCAATCGAATGTTGTGGCCCCTCTTAAGGAGATTATCCGAAAAGCAACACAGGAGGATCTTAACAAAGCGGAGGAGTCAAAAAGCAAAGAAAGCGAAGCCTTTGCCATCTGCGAGAAAAAGATAGCCGGTCATAAAATAGCCATGAAACTTGTCGGGGTGGAGGCAACCTTCGATATGAGTAAAATTATTTTCTACTTTACGGCTGACGGCAGGGTGGACTTCAGGGAACTGGTTAAGGATCTGGCATCCACTTTTCGCACCAGAATCGAATTAAGACAGATAGGCGTACGCGATGAAGCCAAGCTCTTAGGCGGTATCGGGGTATGCGGAAGAGTTTTCTGTTGCACCAGTTACTTAAACGATTTTCAAACCGTTTCCATAAAGATGGCAAAAGACCAGGCTATTTCCCTTAATCCCCTTAAGATATCGGGAGTGTGCGGAAGGCTTATGTGTTGCTTGAAGTATGAACATGAAGTATATACCGACCTTATAAAAAAGACACCGGGCATAGGTGCCATAGTGCAAACGGCCGACGGCAAGGGGGAAGTCATCGACGTAAACATGCTTAAGGGCGAGCTGAAGGTCAAATTGGACAAAGGCGAAGAGATAGATATAAGGCAGTACAATGCACAGGATGTAACGGTACTGAAGAAGTCCAGCAAGTATAAAGTTCTGCCCGATGAAGAAGCGGCACAGGATATTAATGAACTTACAAAGTTGGAGGATAATTGATATTTTGATAAAGATATACCAATTATTTTAAGCCCTTGATTTTTATATTTCACGGCTATATAATTGCTACAAGATACAAGGAGGTGTAACATGCCATACAGAATTACTGATGAATGCATCAGCTGCGGAGCTTGCGAAGCTGAATGTCCCGTAGAAGCTATTACTCAGGGAGACGACATTTATGTTATAGATCCGGAATTATGCATTTCATGCGGTGCATGTGCTGATGTATGCCCTGTAGATGCTCCGGTGGAGGAATAACAGGAGTCAAATACTGAGAACCGGCGGTCAGACCGCCCTTTTTCATTTTAAGGAAAGATAATGACAAATCACTACTATACGGACAAACAGTTAACTCATGAGGACATGTTTGAGTACAAGGCCAGAATAAATGAGGTGGAATTTCGATTTTACTCCGATTCCGGTGTATTTTCCAAAACCGGCATTGATTACGGCTCCAAGCTTCTTATTGACTCGGTTATTGCCGATATCGGGGAGCAGGAAAAAGGCCTTTCCAATAAAGAGAGACCTTCGCTTGCCGATTTAGGTTGCGGAATAGGGGTTATAGGGATAGTACTCAACAGACTGCTTAAGATAAACAATACGTATCTTTATGAGATAAACGAAAGAGCGGCCGAGTTGGCAAAAATAAATGCCGGGCAGAACAGGTCCAAAAGAACATATGTAAAGAAACTGGATATAGTAAAAGAGGATATACCGGAGAAAGCGGACATTTGTGTGACCAATCCCCCCATAAGAGCGGGTAAAGCGACGGTGTTTGCTTTTTATGAAAAAGCATATGAAATGCTTAACGAAAACGGTATCTTTTACTGTGTTATTCAGAAGAAACAAGGGCTGGACAGCACAAAAAAGAAACTTGCCGAGCTATTTTCCAATCTTGAAACTATTAACAGAAGTGCCGGATATCATATTCTTAAATGCATTAAAGATAAAAACTGATATAATCTTAATATATATACGGAGGTACACATTAAAGTATATGCCTTAGTCGGTCCGAGCGGAACCGGCAAAAGTTATAAATCTACGTTGCTTGCTTCGGATATGGGTATCACCCATATAATTGACGACGGCTTATTGATAAGTGAAAACCGGGTCATAGCCGGAAAAAGCGCCAAGAAGGAAGCTACCAAAATAGCTTCCATAAAGCGTGCCATTTTTGATGATAACGATCATCGCAAGGAGGTTATAAAAGCGATAAGAGCGGGCAAGGTGGATTCTTTGCTGATTTTAGGAACATCGGATAAGATGGTCAACGAGATAGCGCAGAGACTGGAACTGCCTTCTATACAGAAAATAATAAGAATTACCGATATATCCGACGAAGAAGAAATTGCCGCCGCGACCAGAAGCCGTCAGGAGAAGGGAAAACACGTAATACCCGTTCCTACTTTTGAGATAAAGAAGGATTTTGCAGGGTATCTTTTAGACCCGTTGTATATTTTCCGAAGGAGAGACAAGACAAGGTATGAGCCGGACGGTACCAAGACCATAGTAAGACCTACATTTTCCTACTTGGGAGGATACACAATATCCAACAACACTTTGTTTCAGATTGCAAGTTACGGATGTACCGAAATAAACGGCTATGAGGGCATGACCCGCTTTCGTGTCATAAACCGACCGGAAGGGATATCTCTGGAAGTAAATATAACGGTAAATGTGGATTATGATATACCGGAAACTTTGCGACAGGTACAGCAGAAAATATATGATGTGCTGGATTTTACCACCGCTTTGAATATGATAAGAATTGATGTGACAGCCAAGAATATCATGATAAACGGGGAAGTATATCCTTAAATATGAGTTTTAGTATGCTTTTTTAGATTATCATATAATAAAGCTTTATTTAACCTACAAAATATAATATAATAAAAAAGTAGGTTAAACATTTTAACCTACACATGGAAGTATTTTTATATATTGTAGGTTATGGAGGAACAAATGTCTATATTGAAACAAGTGTTAATTGAAGAATTAGAAAGAAACAATCATTTTATAGATTCTGCGGAAAAAGAAATTTCTCAACTTCCGATTGGATATATTAGTAAAAAAAATATAAATAATAAGACTTATTTTTATTATCAGTGGCGGGAAGGAGAAAAAATAAAGTCTGAATATATAAAAAAGAAAGATGTTCAAAACTTAGATAAGAAAATCAAAAGAAGAAAAGAGTTAGAAGAAGCTGTACTTAAAGCAAAAAATGAGAATAAAAGAATAGAGAGGGCCCTGAAATGATTAAAAACAAATATAATGCATGCACTTTGTTGTCCTCTTTATGCCTTCTTTGATTTTTGCTCTTATGTGAGAAAAGCGGAGGATGAGTTGTTTGCTAATATATTTGCCAATTCTGTTTTATTCTATCAATCCCCAAACAAGTTTACACTATCGGTACGCCGGTTTACTTGACAATATATATGTTATGCATTAAACTGTCGATATATTTTGATTTATGGAGCGTGAAAATCCTTAATGGATAGTGACAGTATATACCGAAGTATCGCCTTAATCGGCCTCATCGTCGTTGGGGGTCTGTTGGCGGGTATGGAAACGGCATATTCATCCTGTAATAAGATACGGATGAAGTATAATGCGGAAAACGGCGATGTTAAATCTCAAAGAGTACTGAAGATATTAGAACAATCCGATAAATATATTTCTACTATTCTTATACTGTTAAACGTAATACACATAACCGCAGCTTCAATAGCTACGGTTATTGCGGTGCGCTATCTGGGCGAGATAGGTTCTTTGGTATCAACAATTGTTCTTACCATCCTCATATTCACATTCAGCGAAGTTATTCCCAAAAGTATTGCTAAAGACAATGCCGATGCATATTCAAGGACCTTTGCTCCGCTGTTGAGGTTTCTTATTGTAATATTAACTCCTATTGCCTATGTGCTTTCCGCAGTAGGAAGGCTGGTAAGAAAACTGATGGGAAATGCACCCAAGGAACCTACTATGACTGAAGAAGAACTTCAGAGCATGATAGAGACAATTGAGGAAGAAGGTGTAATTGAGGCGGATAAGAGCGAACTTATCCAGTCGGCGATAGACTTTCTGGATACTACCGCTGCGGATATTCTTACACCCAGAGTGGATATTGTTGCTGTGGATATAGACTGGAGTAAAGAAAAGATAGACAGTATAGTTATAAAGGAAAAATTCTCCAGAATACCGGTTTATGAGAACACTATAGATAACATTATAGGCGTTTTACATTCAAGGAAATATCTCAAAGGTATACTGAACAATACCGCTGTTGATGTGGCATCGGTAATGGATGAGCCGATATTCGTGCATCAGAGCCTGTTGGTTAATACGCTTTTTGAAATGATGAGTGCCAGAAGAGTGCATATGGTAATAGTAACCGACGATTACGGCGGAACCGCCGGTCTGATTACAATGGAAGATATAATGGAAGAGTTGGTAGGTGATATATACGACGAAGACGATATAGTGGAAGAAGATTTTGTACATCTGGATGACGGAGTACTGGAAGTTGTGGGCGAATTGCGTATGGATGAGCTTCTGGACGAACTGGATATTCCGTGCAATGATGATGATATAGAACATAAAACGGTTTCCGCCTGGACAATGGAACATCTTCAGAATATCCCCGAGGTTGGTGATTGCTTTGAGGATATGGGTTTATCGGTATCCATACAAGAGCTGGACGGTATGAGGATAGAAAAGCTGCTTGTTAAAGTAATTGAAAAAAAGCACGATGAAAATCCGGAAGAAGAAAATAACAGAAAGAAGCAAGAGGAGGTAAACCGGTAATGGATTGGCTTATTTATCTCGGAATAATAATACTTATTATGCTTTCCTTCTTTTTCTCCGGCACGGAGATGGCATTTTCATCACTTAACATAGGAAGAATCCGTCTGGAAGCGGAAGGCGGGGACAAAAAAAAGAAAAAAACCTATGAGCTGGCTAAGAACTTCTCCTCGGTACTTTATACGGTATTGGTAGGTAACAACTTAGTTAATATAGCCATTTCTTCTTTGACCACCCTTATTGCTTTAAGGATTATTGAGCAAACAAATACAACTCTTCCCGTTCAGACCATAACGGTTATAGTTACCACCATAGTAATCCTTATATTCGGTGAAATTACTCCCAAGATGGTTGCAAACGACAATCCCAACAGATTTGCCGTGAATGTTACATGGCTGGTTAATGTATTCATATTCATCTTCAAGCCCATAGTATTTACGGTTACCAAAATGACGGAAAAGCTTTCCGTGATATGGAAACCTAAAAAAGAAGAACCTACGGTTACCGAAGACGAACTGTTAAGTATAGTGGAGACAATAGAAGAAGAGGGCGGGTTTACCGAAAAAGAAAGCGACCTTATACGGTCGGCAATAGAGTTTTCCGATGACAGAGCATTTGAGATTCTTACCCCGAGGGTGGATGTATTTGCCATAGATATAAATGATGAGCCCGAGGATATAATACGGGCGGTAGTGGATGAGGAATATTCCAGAGTACCGGTTTTTGAAGGTACTATAGATAATATAGTAGGTATATTGAGCACAAAAAGGCTACTGAAGGCAGCCGTGAAAAAAGGTGCACAGATTGATATCCGCTCCATGTTACGTGAACCTTTATATATATATAAGTCCATGGACATATCCTCCGTTATGGAAGAGTTCAAGGCAAAAAGAGCACATATGGCTGTTGTTGTCGATGAATTCGGAGGTACTATGGGCATAGTCACTCTGGAGGATGTTCTGGAACAGCTGGTCGGGGATATATGGGATGAAACCGACGACATGAGTGAGGACACGGTGGAAACGGCGGAAGGGACCTATGAGGTTGCCGGGGATATGTTGCTGGATGATTTTCTGGAGATGATAGATTTTGATGAAGAATTGGAATCGGAATCCACCACGGTCGGCGGTTTTGTGACCGAGAGGCTGGGAAGACTTCCCGTAGAAAATGACAGGGTGGAGTTTGACGGTCATGTAATAACCGTACTGGAAATGGCAAACTTGAGAGTAGAAAGAATAAAAGTGGAGATGAGAAAAGATGCTGACTGATAATATAAAGTGGTTAGGGCATGCCGCCTTCAGGGTGGACGGCAGCAAAACGATATATTTTGATCCGTTCAGAATAGATGAAGGCAAAAAAGCAGATATCATATTGGTTTCCCATAAACACCATGACCATTGTTCCAAAGAGGATATATTAAAGATATTGAAACCGGATACTTTGATTGTTACCGAAGCGGACAGTGCGGAAATTTTACAACTGGATAATATGATAATAGTGAAACCGTATGACAGTATTTCCGTAGAAGGAATAGAAATACAGGCATTGCCTGCATATAACGTGACAAAACCCCATCACCCCAAGGAAAACGGATGGCTGGGTTTTTTGATTAATATTGACGGAAAAACAATATACCACGCAGGCGATACCGACTGTATAGAGGAAATGCGGGATATTACGACCGATGTCGCACTTATCCCTATATATCCCGATAACAAATATGTCATGACCCCCGAAGAAGCGGCACAGGCGACATATTACCTAAACGCAAAAGTTGCGGTTCCCATGCATTACGGAGTATTGGGCGGTTCAAAGGGCGATGCCTTAACTGTTGCCAAAAAAGGTAATCCCGCAATACAGATAGTTATTATGGAAAGCCGGAAAAACAGCTTTTAGCCTTTTAATTTATGCCCTGTAAGGATATAATCATATATACAGACGCAACAGATTGAGGTTATTTTAACAGGCAAAATGAGAGAGCAGCAATTCGGACCTGAAAGTACTCGGGATAAAGCATTTATGGAAAAGAAAAGAAAAAGAAGGCAGGCATTTAAGGAAAAGGCGGCTATTATTCTGCTTACCGTGCTTTATCTTGTAATATCTTTAACCAATCTCGGAAATACAAAGGCACCGGTAAACGGATGGACACCGCAGAAAGCCGGGTCAGTCGTGTATGTTGATTTTGAAAAGGAAGAAACCATTGAGAGGATAACATATCTTTGCGGTTTGGGTGATACCTGGTATAACGTGACGGCACTGGACTTATACTATAAGGATGCATCGGGATATTATGTCTACTTTACTACCTTGGAAAGAAGAGCCAGTACATTTCTCAAGTGGCTTTATACGGATTTGGAACAACCCGTTACCACCGATTGTGTAAAGGTTGTTTCCGGCATTTATCAGGATAAGGAAGAAGATTATATCAGAGGGACAAGGGGAGAAATCATGGAGGTATGTTTCTTTGCTTCAGATAAAGATACTCCTATTCCCATAAGTTCGGTCAGACCGACCGATCCGCATAAAGACGAAAAATCCGTCAACCTGTTTGACGAACAGGACCTGTATGTGTATGAACCTTCATATATGAACAGCACCTATTTCGACGAGATATATTTTCCCAGAACGGCATATGAGTTTTTAATAAAAAACCAAACAATTTATGAAAATACGCATCCTCACTTAGGTAAGATAATAATCATGTGGTCCTATAAACTGTTCGGGGTAAATCCTTTCGGGTACAGAGCCATGGGAGCAATAGCGGGAGCGCTAATGATACCGGTTATGTATGCTCTGGGAAAGAAGTTATTCAGGAACCATTACTTTGCTATGATAGGGGCAACGCTTTTAGCGTTTGAATGTATGCATTTCGTGCAGACAAGACTGGGAACGGTGGACAGCTATCTGGTTCTTTTCATAATGCTTACCTTTTATTTTATGGCATGTTATGTGGATATGGATTTGCGGAAAACAAGCTACTTCAAAACGCTTGTGCCTTTATTCTTCTCCGGTATCTTCTTCGGATGTGCCATATCGGTCAAATGGATAGGCTTTTATGCGGGAGCGGGAATTGCATTTCTGTTCTTCGTTAAGATATTTTCACAATGGAAATCTTTCGGATACGGACGCATTGTATACGGAGGCAAAGCACTTGCCGCAAGAAACAGTCTGCTTACCTGCTTCTTCTGCCTGATTTTCTTTATCGCTATACCGGCCCTTATATATTCACTGTCATATACTCCTATCTTTCAGATACAGTCGGCCGCTATCGACAATGAAAAGTTTACGATAATGGAAATGGCGGATAACATAATTGCCAGCCAGAAGCACATGTTTGAATACCATAAGGGAGTGACACAGGACCATCCTTTCAAATCCAGCTGGTATACATGGCCCATCATGTACAAGCCGGTTTATTACTACTCGGCTCCCGTAAAAGCCGAAGGACAGTGGGGTACAATAGTGGCAATAGGCAATCCTCTGATATGGTGGACCGGTCTTGCAGCGCTTATAGGGACGGCGATAGTGTCGTTAAGAAGGCAAGACAGAAGAGGACTGTTCATATTTGCAGGCTATCTTTCCATACTGTTACCGTGGGCCGTGGCACCCAGAAGCATTACCTTCCTGTATCATTATTTCGGATGTGTGCCTTTTATGATTCTGGCGATTGTGTATATGGCTTCATACTTTATGGAGGACAATCCCAAAGTTAAAAAATATATTAATGCATATGTAATATTGGCTATCCTTGTCTTTGCGGCCTTTTATCCCGCAATGACCGGGATAAAAGTCAGCGTCGATTATATCGAGCTTTTGAGATGGCTTCCCAGCTGGTGGTTTTAAATGAGAGAATTATATGATGTGTCGGCTTCGGAACATAATCCGAAATGGGAGAATATGATTTGCCGTAAAGAGCATATCGGCAGGAAAGAGAATGATATACGCTCGGAGTTTTACCGGGACTATACCAGGATAATAAACAGCAGAGCTTACAGAAGACTTAAGCAAAAGACGCAGGTGTTTTTTGCAACGAGGAATGACCATGTCTGTACCAGAATGGAGCATGTGAATAATGTGTTATCCATCAGTTACGGTGCCGCAAAATACCTCGGCCTTAATGAAGAACTTGTCATGGCGATTGCCGTAGGTCATGATCTGGGACACTCGCCTTTCGGTCACAGCGGGGAAAGAATTATAGACAGGATAACAAAGGAATATCTGAAGACGGATTTTTGGCATGAGAAAAACAGTTTAAGGGTTATTGATTACAGCGAAACCATTCAGAATGCATGGGGGCAGGAAGAAAATCTCAACCTGACTTATGCGGTGAGGGACGGAATAGTTACACATTGCGGCGAAATAGAAAGAAAACAGCTGGTACCGCGGACGGAATATATTGAGCTGGAAGACATTAAGAATGCTTCTTCGGTTTCACCGTATACGTATGAAGGCTGTCTTGTAAAGGCAGCGGATATAATTGCATATCTGGGCAGAGATATTGAGGATGCTTTAAGGTTGAAAATACTTAATTCACAGGATATTTCCCGTCTTGACGAAATACTGAAGCAGTACAAAAAAGCCGATGAAGCCATGAACAACAGCACCATAATAAACAGCCTTGTGACCGATTTGTGCTTTACCAGTAAAAAGGAACACGGCATCTGTTTTTCCGATGAAGGATTCATGATACTTAAAAAAATTAAAGCATTCAATTATGAGTATATTTACAAAAACAAACGGTTGAGAAAGTATGAGGAATATGCCGAACTTATTATTCAATCGCTGTTTGATGTGCTGATGTCCTTTTACAAAGAGGGGGATACTCTTAACTACATAAAAACAGAGTATTCAACGATTTATCCCGAACTGGCATCTTCTTTTTCCGACCGGCTGAAAAAGTATTCAATCATGGAAAACCGACCGGATAATCTTAAAAACAAAATGCTTTATAATCTTTCAAGCAAAGAAGATTACATCATAGCGGTTATAGACTATATATCTTCCATGACCGACATGTATGCAAAAAAACTGTTTGATGAGATAACATCATTCTAAAGAAACTGTTTGATGAAATACATAATTTACTACATATTAATCAAAGGGAACAGGAAGCAATGGAAATAAAAGAACAAGTCGGAAAAAGGAAAACAGGTATAATCTTATCGGCTGTTATTGTAGCGGCAATCGCAGCGCTTTTAATATTCAGTAAAGTCAGCATCACCGTCGGAGAACAAGCTATAACAGTAAAAGCCGGTCTGGAGCGGTCAGTTATAGCTTATGAGGACATAGTTAAAGTGGAGAAAGTAAGTTCCATAACGGTGGGAAAAAGAATAATGGGTGCCGACCTCATAAAAATATACAGCGGGACATTCAAAAATGAGCAATACGGCAGATACAGACTGTATATATACAAGGATGTAAGCAACTATATAGTTGTGGAACATAAAGAAGGATTTGCGGTGTTCAATTCAGATACAACAGAGCGGACCGACAGCCTGTATGAAGACATATTGGAAAAATTAAAAAGATAAGTAAGTAAACAGAATCAGGAATAGTAAATAGTAAAGAGGATAGTAAAGAGGGTAAAAGATAATACTTGAATTTATTTCTCACAGTTGTAAAATAAAGCCATTATGTAAAGGGGATGGCTTTTTTTGAACGGTTTATACAAAATAGCAGACTCGCACACACATATATATCCCGATAAAATAGCGATGAAGGCATCAAAGAGCATCGGAGACTTCTACGGTATTCCTATGTTCTATAACGGAACGGTGAAAGAACTTCTGGAAAACGGAAGCAGGATAAATATTAAGAAGTATCTTGTCTGCTCGGTGTCCACCACGTCGCAACAGGTTATTAGTATAAATGACTTCATAATCTCACAGTGTCTGGAGCATGAAGAATTTGTAGGACTTGCTGCCATGCACCAGGATTTTAATAATGTAGAAAAAGAGCTGGAGCGGGTAGCGGAGCAGGGACTTAAGGGTATAAAAATGCACCATGATTTTCAGAAAGTATATTCGGATGATGAAAGATTCTTTCGAACATACAAAAAAGCCGAAGAGGCGGGCATGGTATGTCTTTTACATGCGGGCGACGACAGGTATGACTATACAAGGCCTAAGCGAATAATATCGGTGATGGAGAAATTCCCGAATCTGAAATGTATAGCGGCGCATTTCGGGGGATACAAATGCTGGGAAGAGGCATACAAAACATATAAAGGGACGGATAATCTGTATTTTGACACATCCTCCAGTCTGTATTCACTGAAACCCGATGAAGCGCGGGATATAATAAGGGAATTCGGAAGTGACAGATTTTTATTCGGTACCGATTATCCCATGTGGGACGCAAAAACCGAACTGGAAAGGTTTTTATCTCTCAATCTTACCGAGCGGGAAAACAGCAGTATTCTTTATGATAATTTTATAAATCTCTTCAACCTATGAAAACATCGGCAATATACGGAAGATGATCGGATGCCGTGGTTAACGGAACAACAACGTCATTTACCTTGATGTCATATGATACGAATATATAGTCGATTTTTCTGTCCGGTATATCGGAAGGAAATGTGAAATATTTCTTGTTGCTTATAGCAGCGGTATCTTTCAGTATACCCGATATGCTCTTCAATTGTTCTTCATGCGGTTCCAGGTTCAGATCTCCCATGAAAACAAGAGATTTCCGGTGTTGCCTGAAGATGGGTATAAGTAAATCCAATGCGTTTTTCCTCTCACCTTCAGCCAGGCCGAAATGGGTAACTATAACATGTAAGTCTTTACCTATATCAATTACCGAATCTATGAAGGAACGCTGTTCATAATATACATCCTCATCAAGAACCGCAGGCTGGTCCACAAGAACGGTATGAACGGTTTTAACAGGGTATCTGGAAAACAATGCATTGCCCTGAAAACCTTCTTTTATCGCTCCCGCTTTCCCGTAGTACATATACTCATAGTTAAGAAGTTTATTTATCTCTTCGGCCTGTTTTACAAATCCGGAAAATCCTATATTGTAATGGACTTCATTAAGAGCCAGAATGTCGGGCGCATACTCCTTTATAACCTCCGCACTTTGAGCTAAGTCTCTTTTTCTGTTTTCTCCGTAGCTCATTCCCGAACAGATATTGTATGTCATCAACCTTATATCCATAATACCTTACACAAACGGCATTGACCGTATGTATTCCTCCTTATTCCATTATATACAAAAAGAGATATGTATTAAATCAAATTAAACGGTAAATACGGTAAATACGTAAAGGTTTTATCTTGTAGCCTACCGTTAATAATGATACAATTATCGGTATACAAGGAGGAAAATTATGTCTCTGCCCATTGCTTTACAGCTATATTCAGTCAGACAGGACTTGGATAAAGATTTCGAACAGGTAATAAAAAAAGTAAAAGAGTACGGATATGACGGCGTGGAACTTGCATCGTTGCACGGTAAAGAGCCCGAATATGTTAAAAAGCTTCTTTCGGATACCGGTTTAACTCCCATATCCGCTCATGTTCCGTTGGATTCGATGTTGAAAGATCCGGACGGAGTATTCGGCACATATGCTTTCATAGGATGCAAATATGTTGCCGTTCCCTATCTTCCTGAAGAGAGAAGACCGGGGAAACCTCTATTTGACAAGACTTTGGAACAGATGGAACAGTTGGGTAAAAAAGCTAAAGAAGCGGGATTACAGCTTCTTTATCACAACCATGATTTTGAGTTTGTTAAAATAGGAGACAGGTTGGGTCTGGATGTCATATACGAAACAATACCTGCCGATTTATTACAGACTCAGATTGATACATGCTGGGTAAAAGTAGCAGGACAGGATCCGGCGGAGTATATAAGGAAGTACAAAGGAAGAGCTCCGGTTGTGCATCTTAAGGATTTCTACAAGCAAGAAACGGACAAAGATATTAAGATGTATGAATTGATTGGTATCAAAGGAAAAGACCATAAGCCTTCCGACAAAAAGGCTTTCGGATTTATGCCTTTGGGATTCGGACAACAGGATATACCTGAAATACTGGAAGCTTCGAAAGAAGCCGGTGCAAGCTGGGTAGTGGTGGAGCAGGATGAGCCTCAAGAAGGCAGAACGGCATTGGAATGTGCAAGATTAAGTATTAAATATTTAAAAAACCTTATCTGGTAAAAAAGGAGGGAAATATGTCAGAGGATATTCTAAACAAATTCAAGAAGATACACGAGGAAAAAAAGAGTACCGATACCGGTAAGGTGCTTAAAATAGGTATCATAGGTACCGGTTGGATAGCGGAACCTCATGTCAATGCGTACTTAAAATGCCCCGATGCAAAGATAGTGGCATGTGCCGACTTGATAGACGGAAAAGCCGCGGCTTTCTGTAAGAAAATGGGGTTAGAAGATGTGCGTCTGTACAGAAGTCACAAAGAACTTCTGGATAATGAAGAGTTGGATGCGGTAAGTGTTTGCACATATAACTGTACTCATGCGGAATGTGCAATATATGCTCTAGAAAAAGGTGTGCATGTACTCTTGGAGAAGCCCATGTGTGTAACGCTGGATGAAGCGGTTGCAATAGTAAGGGCGGAAAAAGCATCGGGTAAAGTTCTCTCAATAGGTTTTCAGCCGAGATTTGACGAGAACATGAAGATGATTAAAAAGATAGTGCAGAACGGAGAACTGGGCGATGTCTACTACATTCAGACAGGCGGCGGCAGAAGAAGAGGAATACCCACTCCTTTCGGTACCACCTTCATACAGAAAGATACCGGCGGAATAGGAGCTTTGGGAGATATAGGGTGCTATTCTTTGGATATGGTATTGAATGCCGTAGGTTATCCGAAACCGCTTACCGTTTCGGGATATAAGTCGGACTTCTTCGGAAAACGACCGAGCTATTATCCTAAACATCCGGAATATGCAAAGGTTTTCGGAGTGGACGATTTTGCAGCTGCATTTATCCGATTGGAAGGCGGTATTGTATTGGACTTCCGTATTTCCTGGGCAATGAACATGGACACATCGGGAGACACATTGATTTTAGGTACAAAAGCCGGATTAAGAATTCCTTCAACCGAATGCTGGAACGGTACGGTCGGCGGTCCCATGACACTGTATCATGAAATAAGCGGCAAGCAGGTGGAGACCGTAATACCGGTAATAAAGACGGATTTCAATCTTTTTGATATGAAGATAAGGACCTTCTTGGATGCAATAAAAGAAGGAACCCCGTCTCCGATACCTTCCAGCCAGATACTGTATAACCAGGCTATAATAGACGGAATCAATAAATCCGCCGAACTGGGAAGGGAAATTGAAATTAAGATACCTAAGATTTAATAACAAAACGTTTAAGTTCAGTCCAAAGGCGCCAAAAGGCGCCTTTGTGTCGTATGACGTTTTATGAATTTTATTGATTAACAGTATTTGATTGGATATTATATTTAACAGCGGAGTATGGAAATTATGAGATACAAGATAGAGAAGCGGGAAAGAGAATATTTAAGAGATTATGCCAAGAAACAGTTGGAGATTTCCAAGTTGCCGGTAATGAACGAGCGGGTTAAACGCTGGTACAATCATAACGAGAACAGAAAAGGTAAGCCTATGGTAGTGATAGAGCTTAACTCCTTCAAAAATGATGTCCGGCCTCCTTTGAAAACACAATCGGATTTTGCCAGAAGAATAGAAGCCGCTATTCAGAGCAACCTGTTGGTTCATGAACTTCTGGATGATGACCAAGTTTGTCCGGATTATATTTCCTTCAATTGGGATATAACATACAAAGAGTTCGGAGTGGATATACCGGTTATAAAATCCAAAGATGCTTCGGGCAGAGAGATAGGTTTTGAATATATACACCCGATAACCGATCTGGAGCGGGATTTTCCCATACTCAAACCTTTTGCTTTTTCGGTAGACAGAGAAAATTCCTTAAGAAGACTGCAAGCAGCCGAGGATATATTGGGAGATATACTCAAGGTAGAACTGGAAAATACTTTTCACCAATGGACCAATATGATTACCATGAAGGTAATAAAGCTGATGGGGATGGAAAACTGGATGATAGCCATGTTCGAAACACCGGATACGGTACATAAGCTTATGGATTATATAACTTCCAATCTGCTTGCATACCAACAATGGATGGAGAGCGAAGGATTGCTTACCATGAATAACGGTAATCACTATACCGGAGCGGGAAGCAGGGGATTTACCCATGAGTTAAAGAAACCCGCTGACGGTCGTGTACGATTAAAAGACTTATGGGTAAATGTCAATTCACAGGAATCTTCCGGAATATCCCCCGATATGTACAAAGAGTTTGTATATCCGTATATAGACAGAATAGCAAGAGAATACGGAATGGTATATTACGGATGCTGCGAGGCTGTACATTCTCTTTGGGATGTTTGTCTGAAGGATTTATCCAATTTACGCAAAGTGTCCATCTCTCCTTGGTGTGATGAAGAGTTTATGGGTGAAAGATTAAGAGGGACAAATATCATTTACTCCAGAAAACCTTCACCTCATTTTCTCGGAGTGGGATATGATTTTGATGACGATGAGTATAAAAAGTATATGCAAAATACCTTAAAGGCGGCAAAAGGATGTAATTTAGAGATAATATTCAGGGATGTATATACTTTAGGCGGTAACCCTTCCAAAGCCAAAAGAGCCGTAAGAATCTTACGGGAATTGATAGAAGAATACTGGGAATAACACTATCCTTTTTTAATTGTTATAGTCTTTCTGAAAGGGGCTTCCGCTGTCAAAAAAACGGTGAAAGAGTTTTTGTCGGTCGGCAGAACCTTATTTGTGCATATTTTTGAATATTCATCACCGGTAAAATCGCTTTCCACCGTAAGAGAATTGGGAATATATCTGACCGAAGGCAAATAAGTGAATTTGCCGTTCTTTACATGAAGATTCTTTCCCTTTCTTGCCCGGAGTGAATATCCGTCACCCTGTAAAAATCCTTCTTTGTCAAACATAAGAACCGCCGCACAGGGATACGGTTGATCGGCTTTTGCCTCTACGGATATTGTTGCTTTGTCGGGTTGGAATACGCAGTCCAATATAACTTCGGTTCTGTCATCGTTTCCGTACAGTCTGTATCCTGCGTGCGTCTTTTCAATTCTGTCAAATTCCATATACTTATCCGACAAAAACATCATATATATACCTAAGAATCTGTACATATATTTTACGGGTATAGCTTTCTTTGCAAGAACCGTCATGGAGGTGTCGCCGTCTCTTATGCGGGCTATGTCGGAATAGGGAAAGAAGGCGTCATAATGAGTATAATCAAAGGGCTCGATGGCAACCTCTCCGTCAAAGAGTACCGCATATTCCATATTCCGTATGATATGTGCCGTGAAGCAATAATAACCCAGCTCGCCTGTGTCAATAGGATTGTTGCTGCACATATCAAATATTACTTTGGCCATATATGCAAATTGAGGATTTCTGTCTATGTGGGCCATTACCATATAGCCTTCAAAAAGAGTGAAAGGATAGATTCTGGTTCCGACATCCTGTCTGGAAGAGTTTAAGGTATACAAGGTGCCGTCCGGCTCGATGTATTTCATGGACATATACAGATTACGTCTTACATGCTCCAAAAATTCCGGCCTGTTCAACTCACGGGCCAATATGATAAACGACTCGTTATTGGTCAGATTATATATCGATATGGACCGCTCGGCATATTCGCCGTATTCATCACAGTCAATTCCTTCATCGAGATACTTGTTTATTTCACTCATCAGCTCCGGCATATCCAATATATTCATTACCATTGCAAGACCGCTGGCAACAACCCATCTGTGATTGGGAGTATGGAATCCGTTTCCTACCATTCCGTCGGAGGCTTTAGTCAGGAAATTTATGATAGCATTGTAGACTTTCACTTCCAGAGCGGAAAGTGACGATTTTTCTTGCATGTAGTTTTTAAGCATACGAAAAGCAGGTACGATTGTCCTTACGGAAAATGCAACGGATGTAGGGTCATGCGGATTGGTGGCTGTAAGATCCATGGTGTTATCCCAATGCATATGTTTCAGCCCGTGCTTCAGACCTATTAAAGCACGCTGCAAAAGCAGTTGGTTTTCATAGAATCGGGATAGCGGATGGCAGTATCTGGTAATATAGGTTGCGGCTACCAATATGGAACGTGTAGGCTCGTTGTATCCTGCAGTACGATCCGGTACATTTCCGTAATATACGGAATCGGGGTCGGTACATTGTGCATTCAGCTGGTTTTCTATAATATCATCGGAACGTCTTATTCTTTCTTTGATAAGTTCTTTCATGTTCTGTCACCTCTTATCCTGACGGTATGTACCATCGGCGTCATACCCGTAAAGTAAACGGTAAAGGAGTTTTCTATCGGCGGATTGCTGCCTCTCAGACCTTCACTTCCGATGGATAATTCATTAAATGCCGGACCTGCCGTTATACGGTCGCTTCCTGCTGTATAAGTAAAACTGCCTTGCTGAAGCTGAATAAAATCATTGCCTGCAGCCTGTGTGGAAGCATACTCGCAATCAAACAAGCCGTGTTTTTCGAATATAAGGTCCAGCTTGGTTGCTAAACCGTCCGTTCCCTTAATTGATATGGTTATATCCGCTCCGTTATCTATAAACTTTATATCGGCCTGCATATCTATATGTTGAAGATTGGTCATTGTTCTGTCGACTTTATTGACATCCTGACCTATAATCGCAGGAACCGATCGGTCTTCCAGCGGTAGCCAATACCCCCAATCCCTTATATACCTCAACCTCAATCCGGTATCGGTTTTTTCCAGCACATCGCTTCTGAAGCGTCCTCTCGGCCCGAAGTATGTGGCATTGAACCGAAGGCGTACCTTTAAATCTCCGCACTGCATGGTGTAGAAAGTATCCTGCTCTTTGGATACTGTCTGAGATATATACGTACCGGTTCCGTAACGATAAACATTATCGCCGACAAACCCGTTAAATGAGGATAAAGCCTTGTTTTTTGTTGTTTCAGGTAAAATGAAGCTGAAAAGCTTTTTGTTTAACAAAGTAAAAACAGGCAGTAAAAGCACATTGTCACTGCTTTTCGGACAACCGTTTTCATCAATTAAATTAAATACATAGGAAAGAACATTGCAGAGACTCTCATTGTTGTCTGCAAGAGACAGATACATCAAAGAATCGATATAGTCCCAAAGATAAACAGTTGAACCTCTTTTGTCGAGATTATTTTTTTCTTCTTTCAAGTCTATTACGGTATTGTCCGGCTCCGTAAGTTTAAGCACCGATGTCATAACATTCAATGCCTTTTTTAAGTATTGTTTGTCTTTGGTTTCGTTGTGTATGTCGCAAAGTGCCTGTAAATATTGAACGGAAAAATATTCTTCATCCCGCACCCTTTCTTTCATTTCTTTGACGCATTGCTTCAGGTTGTTATCTTCCATATCTCTTGCGCAGTGAATCAGTGCCGCATATTTGAAAACGGTATCTTCTTTCAAACTTTGTATCAGCGGTTTAGCACCCTCTATATAATCTAAAGCTGCTCTCTGTAAGTCTTTGCCTATATGTGTATCGTGGGTAAACAATGCTTTCGTATGTTTCTTTGCCAATCTGTATACATACGATGCATGTATGACTGACATACAAAAAGATACAGGTTCGTACATGCCTTTATTAACAAGTGAAATTGCATTGTTAAGATATTCCGAAGCTGTTTTTAACAGTGATGCCGACCGGTAATTTCTTGAAAAAGGATTAAAACAAACACTTGTTATAATCAATGTTTTTCTGATGGATATTGCCGAAGGAGCAATGTATTCTTTATTGTAAGAATCGGATTTTTCCGTTGTAAAAACAGTTATTGACGAGACATATCTGTTGGTAAGATCGGTTATTTTATCGATATATTCATCCATAGGTTACTCACTTTCAAGGTGATTATAGCACAAGCGATTTATTCGTCAACATCAAAGGGATGTGCCAACTCTAAAGGAAAATTTTGCATATATTTCGGCATGTCCGCATCTTAATAACTTGTAATAGTAAAAGAGCATATAACTTTATCAAAAATTCATTTGTATGATTATAGTTGTTAATATATAATAAAAACAAACGGAGGTAATAATAATGGGATGGATGATATTCGGCTATGTAATATTAGGAGTTATACTGCTGGTAGCAGTGTATTTTATCGCTACGTATAACGCATTTATACGCTTAAGGAACAAATATGAGGAAGCATTTGCCGCAATCGATGTATTCTGTAAAAAGCGATATGATTTGATACCCAATCTTATTGAGACGATAAAAGGATATGCAAAACATGAGGAGCAAACTTTTGTCAAAGTAGTGGAAGCCAGAGCAAAAGCAATGCAGAGTAAAACCATTGCCGAATCTCAGGCAAATGAAACGGCACTGGAAGGTGCTCTTAAGAGTCTTTTCGCACTGGCGGAGAACTATCCGGATTTAAAAGCCAATCAGGGATTTTTGGATTTGCAGGCACAGTTAACCACTATTGAGGGAGAGCTTGCAGGTTCCAGAAGGTACTACAATGCAATTGTACAGTCTTTCAATACCAAGACACAGACAATCCCCAGTTCCTTTGTGGCATCTATTTGCAAATTTGAAAAACAGCCTTACTATGAAGTTGCAGAGGAAGCACGCGAAAACGTAAAAGTGAGCTTTTAAGAGGCATGAATAAAACAGGTTTTTATAGGAGTATAGTATCAATAGCGCTGTCAGTTTTACTGATATGCGCTTTTTTACAGGTTTTTGCGTATGATGTGAACGGATACCATATTTCCGATTATGACATTGCAATAGATGTAGGTGAAGACAATGTAATGTACATAACGGAAAATATTACGGCTGATTTTACCGACAGCGGCAAACACGGTATTATACGTACAATTCCCACCGTTTTCGGGAATCAGAGAGTTTTCATCGACGACATATATGTTGATAAAACCTATGTAGTGAGTACTGAAGCGGATTATGTTTCCATACGTATAGGTGATGCCGACAAAACCGTTAAAGGTGAGGTTAAATACAAAATAACTTATCGTTACGATTACGGTGATGACCAACAAGATGCTTACGATAAGATATACCATAACATATTGGGAACCGACTGGGACTGTGATATTTATAAAGTCACATTTACTGTAAATATGCCCAAATCGTTTGATAAAGAAAAAATAAGCATTACATACGGTGACAGGTACAGTGATAATAAATATACGGGATATACCGTTTCGGGAAACAGCATAAAAGGACAACTGACCGACCTGTCCGCTTACCAGGGAATTACTCTGGCTTTGGAGCTTCCCGAAGGATATTTTGTAAACGAACGTCCCGTAACGGTGTATGACAGGCACGGATATCATATTTCGCATTATGAAACCGTTATAGATGTAGGTGAAAACAATGTCATGCATATAACGGAGAATATTACGGCTGATTTTACCGCCTACGGCAAGCACGGTATAATACGTACTCTTCCCACCGTTTTTGAAGGCAAGAGGGTTTATGTAGACAACATATATGTGGACAAGACATATGTAGTGGAGCATGCAAGAGAATATGTTTCCATTCGCATAGGCGATGCCGATAAAGTTGTCGAGGGCGAGGTTAAATACAAAATAACCTATGATTACGACTACGGCGACGACTTGGAAGATGCATACGATAAGATTTACCATAATATACTGGGAAGAGACTGGGACTGCGATGTTTATCTGGTTACTTTCACGGTTAATATGCCTAAACCGTTCGACAAAGAGAAAATAAGTATTACATACGGGGATTGGTATAGTGACACAAGGTATACCGGATATACCGTAACGGGTAATACTATAAAAGGACAACTGTCCGGTCTGTCTTCCTATCAATCGGTTACACTTGCGCTGGAACTTTCTGAAGGATATTTTGTAAACGAACGTCCCGCAGCGGGTGTAAGGATTCCGGTCATAGCGATAATTGCTCCGGTAGCAGTACTGATTCTGGTGCTCATTATAACGGGCTGGAATAAAAAAGGAAGGGACGAACAACTTGTTCCCGTACCGCAGTTTTATCCCATCGAAGGACAGTCTCCTGCGGAAGTGGGCTATATAATCGACGGAGTTATCAATAACAAAGATATTACTTCTTTACTGTTCTACTGGGCGGACAAGGGGTATCTGGAGATAACGGAAAAACGTTGGAGCTATGAGTTTACCAGGCTGACGGTACCGGTATTTGAAAATGACTATGAGCGGTATATGTTCAACAAACTGTTTGAATACGGAGACGGTGATACGGTTACCACTGACGATTTGAAGGATAATTTCTATTCCGCCGTTCCCAATATAAAGAGCAAATTGAAACATGTTTTCAAAGGAAGGAAAGAACTGGTTTCCAAAGACTCATTAAAAGCCCGCATGGAATATTTTATGCTGGCTTTGGTGCCTTTTGCGGTATTTCTGATAGTTCTGTTTCTGGAGTTCTTTGATATGGGGCTTTTAGTAGCATTTATATTAATTTACGGCGGTTTTTATGCAACCCTCGGTTTCTTATACGTTTACGCGGAAAACAAATGGAATATAATCGGCAAATTCAAAAAATTCCTGTATGCGGTAGCGGTGGTAATCATGTTGGTTTTAACAACCGTAATCGGTCATGCGATAATTACCGACGGGTACTACTACTTTAACATCAGGACCTACTCAATAGCATATTTCATAGTCGCTTTTGTAACTGCCGTATCGCTGGCATATTGTGCTGCAATGAAGAAGCGTTCGGAGTACGGACAGCACGTTCTGGAGTATTATCTGGGATTCAAGGATTTTATAGCCAATGCCGAAATGGACAAGTTAAAAACACTTATTGACGAAGATCCGAAATATTTTTACAACATACTGCCTTATGCAATTGTGTTGGGTCTGGAAAGAAAATGGGGTAAAAAGTTTGAAAGCATAGTTACACAACCGCCCGATTGGTATCACGGATACAGTTTTAGAACATTCTCCACGATGCATATGCTGTCAGGGTTGAACAGCTGTCTCGCCCGGACGTCATCATCCATGGTTCAGGCGCCCAGCACCAGCAGCGGCGGCGGCTTCTCTTCGGGAGGATTCTCCGGCGGCGGCGGCGGTGGCGGCGGCGGTTCCAGCTGGTAATAAATAATTGATGAATATATATGGAAGGAGTAAAGGAAATGACAAAGAAAGACAACATTGAGAGATTGAAAGGTACTCTGCCAAAAGTCGGTATAAGACCTATTATTGACGGAAGAAGAAGAGGCGTCAGAGAGGAACTGGAGCCTGTTGTAATGGGAATGGCCTATTCGGCAGCGGAATTCATTTCACAGAGTTTAAAATATCCCAACGGACTGCCTGTCGAATGTGTTGTAGCAGATACCTGCATAGGAAATGTGGCGGAAGCTGCGGCTTGTGCGGAGAAATTCGCAAGAGAAGGAGTAGGACTTACACTTTCGGTTACGCGTTGCTGGTGTTACGGAAGCGAGACAATGGATATGGATCCCCATATGCCCAAAGCTGTCTGGGGATTTAACGGTACCGAAAGACCGGGAGCCGTATACCTTGCAGCGGTTTTAGCAGCACACAGTCAGAAAGGATTGCCCGCATTCGGAATATACGGAAAAGACGTACAGGATGCCAATGATACCGAGATACCGGAAGATGTAAAGGAAAAATTGCTTAATTTCGTAAGAGCGGGACTTGCCGTAGCCTATATGAGAGGTAAATCCTATGTCAGCATGGGCAATGTTGCAATGGGTATAGCCGGCTCTATTGCCAATCCCGAGTTCTATCAGAAATATTTAGGTATAAGAAACGAGTACGTGGATATGTCGGAGTTTATCCGCAGAATGAACGAAGGGATATACAACAAGAAAGAATTTAAGACCGCTTTAGAGTGGACAAGAAAGAACTGTAAGGAAGGCAAAGACTACAACAAGGTACCCAATTCCCGTCAGAAGAAAGACAAAGAGTGGGAGACCTGCGTAAAAATGGCCATGATTGCAAAAGACATTATGACCGGAAGCGACTATCTCACAAAGAAGGGATTTGAAGAAGAAGGTTGCGGAAGGAATGCAATTTTAGCGGGATTCCAGGGACAGAGGCAATGGACCGACTTTATGCCCAACGGAGACTTTATGGAGGCCATACTGAACTCCTCATTTGACTGGACCGGAATACGTCAGCCCTATTTGATTGCAACCGAGAATGACGGACTTAACGGAACTGCAATGCTTTTCGGACATCTCCTGACAGCAGGTACCGCACAGATATTTGCCGATGTCAGAACCTACTGGAGCCCCGATGCTATGAAGAGGGTTACCGGTTATACATTTAAAGGACATGCCAAGAACGGTATTATCCACCTCATAAACTCCGGAGCGGCAGCTTTGGACGGCACCGGCAGATGCGAAAAGAACGGCGAGCCCGCCATGAAACCTTTCTATGAAATAACCGAAGAAGAAGCACAAGCATGCCTGGATTATACCACATGGGGACCGGCAAGCTTAGGATATTTCAGAGGAGGCGGTTTCTCTTCCACATTCTTAACAAGAGGCGGAATGCCCGTTACCATGACAAGAATGAATCTGGTAGACGGTCTCGGACCGGTATTCCAGATTGCGGAAGGCTGGACGGTGGATATCGATCCCAAAGCACATAACATTATTAACTTAAGAACAGACCCGACATGGCCTACAACATATTTTGCACCGCGCCTCACGGGCGAAGGAGCTTTCACCAGTGTATACGATGTAATGGCTAAATGGGGAGCAAACCACGGAGTGCTGACATACGGACATGTGGGAGACCGTTTTATCACATTGTGTTCCATGTTAAGAATACCGGTGAATATGCATAATGTTGAAGAGTATAGAATATACAGGCCCAGTGCATGGTCATCCTTCGGAACAACAGATTTAGAAGGTGCCGACTACAGAGCATGTAAGAACTTCGGACCTCTGTATAAGTAATATATTTTCAATATCCGAGTTAACAGGCAATTTTTACATATACTTTAATAAATATTAAGGTATAATTTAGTATGCATATATGGAGGGAGAGTGCTATGGCTTTGACTGAAAAAGAAATATCCGTTTTGCAGGAAACGGCAAAGAAATACATGGAATATGCAAATCTTCCGGTCCAAAAAGAAAAGATAGAACTTTGGAAGGCATTGAACAGAGGGAAAATGCAACGACCCATGGTTGTAATGGACCAATTTCCCTGGAATGAGCTTAACAATGAAGGCGAACTGGATTTGTTTGTGGAGGATCCCGTTTTCCGAAGAGTAGAGCGCTATTTGAAAAGGGAGATATATAAGTATAAGCACTTTCCCGTGGATATGGTTTTAGACCCGTTTATACGGGTTCCCAAAGCCATAGACAATACCGGTTTCGGTATAAAAGTGGAAGAAGAAACGCTGTATGCATCGGGCAATGTCAGTTCCCATGTTTTTAAAAACCAACTGGAAACAAAGGAAGATGCTGAAAAGATTAAAGACATGATAATAACCCATGACGAGAAAGAGACCGAAAGAAGATTTGAAACGGCTTCAGAAATATTCAAAGGTATTGCTCCGGTAATGATGGAAGGCAGAACCTGTCATCTGGGTGTATGGGATAATCTCACGCAGTTCATGGGAGTGGAGAATATATATTTCGATTTAGTAGACGAGCCGGATAAGCTTCATCTGTTTATGGAGAGAATGACCACTTCGGTTATAAAGGGAATTGAGCAGACAAACAGGCTTAAGATATATGATACAAACGCAAATACCTGCCATTGCTCCTATGTGTATACGGATGAATTGCTGCCTGACAGCGGAATGGGTAAAGAAAGCATTACGCAAAACGGTTGGGCATTCGGCCTTGCACAGCTGTTCTCCTCGGTATCACCGGCAGTGACCGAAGAGTTCGAGATTCCCTATGTAACAAGGATGGCAAAATACTTCGGTATGATATACTACGGATGCTGTGACCGATTGGACGACAGACTGGAGATGGTACTGACTATACCCAACTTAATGAAAGTATCCTGCAGTCCCTGGTCGGACAGAGATGCATTTGCAGAAAAGATAGGCAAAAAAGTGGTAATGAGCAACAAGCCCACTCCTGCATTTGTCGCCACAACCACGATGGATGAAGAGGAGATAAGGAAGGATCTTCAGTGGACGGTAGATGCGGCAAGAAAGAACAATGTAAATCTGGAAATGATACTGAAGGATATATCCACGGTGAAATGTCAACCGGAAAGACTGACAAGGTGGGCTGACATAGCAATGGATGTGGTAAATAACTACTAAAGATTGTCCCGGTAGTATAATGGATAAAACGGGGGATTCCGGTTCCTCAGATGCGGGTTCGATTCCTGTTCGGGACGCCATAAAAGAAACGTCTATTGCCTAAAAGACGTTTCTTCTCGTGTATGACGGGCATGTTGTCAGTCTGTGGTGAAAGTCCACAAGGGGCGTAGTTGCCGACGAACCCCAGAGCGACTCTCAAGGTTTGTATCGTGAGGTATAGGCAAGAAGAAGAGATAGCGAAATCGTAGCCTGACGAACAGAAACCTGATATCAAGGCGTATATGGCGGATAAGCTGGCACGAGGTAGCGAAGTCCAAAAGGCGACCGTAACCCATATGTGTAAATCAGGCAGGTAGACGAGGAAAGACTAACAACTTATCCCGTGAGGTCTTACAGGCGGTTCCATTAGCCGTAGTAACAACGAACTGTAAGAAGTCAGCAGAAGCCGTAGTACCACCTAAAGGTGGGAAGGGTAGAACAACAGAACGTGCAAAAGGAATGTATGTCCCATGTGGATATCTGACAGCGGATGTAGGTAAAACGTAAATGAACCGTAAACGCACAAACGTAGGAATAGACCACAGGGAGCGGAAAGGAGAGGAGCACACAGAGCATGTCAGAATTACTGGAAAAGATACTATCAAGAGAAAACATGAATGAAGCGTATAAACGGGTAAAAGCCAATAAGGGTGCCGGAGGCGTGGACAACATGGAAATCGATGAATTACCTGAATATATCAGGGAAAATTGGGATAGTATCAAAGAACAAATCAGAGAGAGGAAGTACAAGCCACAACCTGTAAGGCGTGTAGAAATACCGAAGCCTAACGGGGGAAAACGGAAGTTGGGAATACCGACCGTAATGGACAGAGTAATCCAACAGAGCATAGCACAGGTAATCAGTCCTATGTGTGAACCATTGTTTTCAGAGAACAGTTACGGATTCCGACCGAACAAAAGTTGTGAAATGGCAATCAGGAAATTCCTGGGATATCTCAATGAGGGATATGAATGGATAGTGGACATAGACTTAGAGAAATTCTTCGATAATGTACCACAAGACAGATTGATGAGCCTTGTTCACAACATGATAAATGACGGAGATACGGAATCTTTAATCAGAAAATATCTGAAAGCAGGGGTTATGACACAAGGAAGATACGAGAGAACGGATTTAGGAACGCCACAAGGCGGAAACCTTTCACCGTTACTGTCAAACATAATGCTGAACGAGTTGGATAAAGAACTGGAAAGACGGGGACTACGTTTTGTAAGGTACGCTGATGACTGTGTTATCGTAGTTAGAAGCGAAGCAAGTGCAAAACGAGTTATGTACTCAATAACCGACTGGATAGAACGGAAGTTAGGCTTAAAGGTAAATGCTACCAAAACAAGGATAACAAGACCGATGAAGATGAAATATCTCGGTTTCGGCTTTTACAAAGACAGTGTAGCAAAAGAATGGAAGTGCCGACCACATGAAGATTCGGTAATGAAATTCAAAAGAAGCCTGAAGAGTTTGACAAGACGCAAATATTCAATGAATTTTGGCGAAAGAGTAAAACGGTTAAACTGGCTAATACGTGGGTGGATAAACTACTTTGCTCTCGGGTCAATGAAAACAGTAATGACAGAGATAGACGCTCATTTGCGTACAAGGCTTCGGACAATCATATGGAAGCAATGGAAAGTACCATCTAAACGGCAATGGGGATTGCAGAAACTGGGTGTAAACAAAGACCTGGCAAAACTTACGTCATATGTGGGGAACCGCTACCAATGGGTAGTAACCAAAACATGTGTGGTTAGAGCAATCTCAAAAGAAAAGTTGTCGAAAAGAGGGTTGGTGAGTTGCTTGGATTACTACAACGAACGCCACGCTTTGAAGTTCTGTTGAACCGCCGTATGCCGAACGGCACGTACGGTGGTGTGAGAGGGCAGTTAATTCTGCCCTACTCGATTCTTCAAATACTCTTCTTGCTTTCCTTTAGCTTTTTCAGTTCTTCTTTATTGTATCATTGCTCTACTATAACCGTTCCGTCCTGCTTTACTGTAACGGTCATTCCGTCTTTGACATAATCCAGAAAATCCTGTCCCAGTTTATCCACGGTTACAATACTGTTTTCTGTCCACACATCGGCAAGTATAACTCCTGCAGCGGCTATTGAATCTATGCTTTCACTGAACAACATAGCTTTCGGAGCAACCCCCATAGCGGCCGCACTTTGCAGAACCATTCCCCCGGTAGTGGAGCCTATGGTCTTAGGCAGACATATTGCCTTGCCGGTTATTTCCTTTTTGTATAAGTCGGGATTGTTCTGATCGCTTCCTAAAACCGTTTTCTTATTTGCCAATAAACTTTTCTGAAATGTAGCCAAAGTATTCATGCCGTTTTTTGATACTACAGCTGTTGTTTGAACCGTTCCCGCTACAACATTTCTTCCTTTAAATTCTTTTTTCATCTTGCAATATCCCCCCTTACCGCAATACCGGCTATTTCTTCATCGGTATAATATCTTGCCGTTGTGTAAGTCCTCAGTTTATTGGAGTTTGTCACTACGGCTCTTTTTCCGCAAATAGGATTGTTCATATACATAAGAGGGCATATGGAAGATATTTTTGTGCCGTAACTTATAAATCTGTCGTAGTATTCCTTGTTTTCTTTGAAATGTGCTACAACATCGGGAGCGGCGGTAAACACCGTTTCCAAAGAAACTTTTTTCTTGCCCTGTTTTTCCAATTCTTTTCCTATTCTGTCGGTCCATTCAATCAGCTGATTGTATGACAGATGCGGACACCCTATAAAACACCTTGAAGGCTTTGCATCGGCATTCTTCCATATGACAGGGTAATTTTTCTTAACCCTCTCCAGCTCGGCATCATCTATCACATAAACCTTTGCTTTGTCTTTAATAAGTGCATCTTTCAGTTCCACTGCTTCCGGCGTCAGATTTTCCACATGATAAAGACCTACCGCTCCGTTTGATGCGGTAGCTGCTCCCATATCTTTCAGATAGTCTTTTGTCTGTGCATTAAGCTCTTTGCCTATAAACTTATCCAGTCCTTTTATGTACGGTACTTCACTCATTACTTTCATGCCTATGGCACTTCCCAACACCTGAGCTTCCGGCTTTTTGGTTGTTTTTATCTGCACAATCCATGTGGCTTTTCTTCCTTCATCGGTCAGCAAATCGAATTCCGGTACTTTACCCAGTATTGCTCCGAACATTTCGATTATTCCCGAGTTTCTGTTACACCTCGCTCCTATGACCGAATTGGCATATACCACTGCGGAGGATTCCGCCCAGGAAAGTATATCTCCTTTTTTAGGTATATTGCCTACTTCTTCCATATAGCAGGTGCAGCTGAACGCATTGGAATCCTTTAATCCGGTTTTCTTAAGCTGTTCCTCATAATCTTTCTGTTTTCCGTAAATTATACCGAAAACCAGTTTTTCCAGAAGATTACATTTGACATTCTCGTAATCCAGCGGCCTCGGGTCTACGGTAAATTTGCCTATTGTAGTAACCCCCGCATCGTTTATTTCATCCATAATCGCAAATACGGCTTTCATTAAGGATATTCCGAAACTGGTTACAAGATGAGACGGAGCGGTTACCGGCACCAATCGCTTTGCATCAAAAACCTCTCCGTACATGACCACGGATTTAGCAACCTTGGCCATTACTTCTCCCTTTGAACCGTTCAGAATATCTTTTTCCTCATCGGTGAGAAACATTTTATATTCCATTCTTCTCCTCCTTAAACTGTCAACCCTACCGCATAACCGGCTTTGGTTGCATCAAATACTTTTCCTCCCTTGAAAGAGTCGCCGATATTGTACATTTCACATTTCGGAAGCTGTTTCTGTAAAGCATAAAATCCCGTATCGTCACATCTTCCGCCCGCTGCCTGCACAACAATATCCGCTTCTATAAACTGTTCTTCCAACTCTTCTTTAATGGGCTTAGCAAGAGGATTCTCTATATTGGGAGGCAGTATCGGGCTCCATGTGTTATACGGGTCGGGTACCGTCTTGGACATGTTTCTGGAAACCTTTATCCCTCCTATTTCATAACTTACCAGTTTGGTGCAATTAAACAGTTTTACTCCGGCTTTTTCCAGATAGTAGATAAGGTAGGTCCTGTTTGCTGTACATACATGATTCATGAAGTACGGCTCCATCTCTATTACGGTTACTTCTTTGCCTAATTCTTTATTCAGGAAGAATGCGGTCTCACATCCCACAACGCCTCCCCCTATAACCACCACTTTCTTGGCTGCTTTCACCAGTTCCGGTTTTTCCAACACATCCACCGCCTGCACTTTATCGGCTTTCTCATAACCCGGAAGTTTCAACTCCACATCTTTTGTTCCGGCTGCATAGATTACCGTATCATATCCTTCTTTTTTCAGCAGTTCCGCATTGGCTTCGGTATTGAGAATCACCTTGAGCTTGTATTCCTTTGAGGTTGTATCCAGAAGATTCTTAAGATACTCGTGGTAATTCTGTATATCAAACTTAATTTTAGGTTTTCCTCCCGCATTAAGTCTTCCTCCTATAACCGCCTGCTTTTCGTATACCGTTACATCATGTCCTCTTTTTGCCGCGGTTACCGCCGCCATTACTCCCGCCGGTCCGCTTCCGATTACCGCTATGTTTTTTATCTTTTCAGCAGGTTGCGGCTGTTCGCTGTATAAATGCTCGAATGCCGTTCTGGGATTGACGGCACATTGGGGATGTCCGCCTTCCACAAACTCGTTTATACATCCTTCCTGACACCCTATGCACGGAACTATATCCTTTGTGAGTCCCGCTCTTGCTTTATTGGGCCATTCGGGATCGGCAAGTAGCGGTCTTCCCAGCATTATCATGTCGGCTTTATCCTGCATCAGCACTTCCTCGGCCACATCGGGGTATCCCAGTTTGCCTACGGCTACTACGGGCACTTTAACTCCGGCATTGGAAAGTATATTGTTTTCCTCAAAATACTTCTTTACTATTCTTGCTACATCGGCAAAACAAGCGGGAGGCATTCCCTCCGGCGGATGCGGCAGCCACCAGTTATCGTAACAGCCCAAATCCACATCGAATATATCCACTCCGGCGGACACGAGATTTTTCATGTAATCCAGTGTCATTTCCACCGTTCTGCCGTTTTTAAATTTCTTAAGTGCCGGTTTGTTCATTTTCTCCCCGTATGTTTCGTTGAGAGCAAGAGAAAGGTCTATTCTGTACATGATAGGATAAGATTTACCCGCTCTTTTTCTTATCTGCTGTATCATTTCCACACCGAAAGCCTGCCAGTCGGAATATCTTCCCAGTTTCCTTCTGTTGAATGCGGGATTGGTCATCTGCTCCAAGAGATACCCTTCATGACCGTGCAGATATACTCCGTCCAGGCCGAATGCTTTTGCATCGGCAGCGGCTTGTCCGACATTCTTTATTATCTTTCTGCACGCTGCATCGGTAAGCGGCATACACGGAACTTCCGCCATATACCAGTTGGGGTTAACCGATGCCGATACCGGAAATTTAAACTGATTTGTCAGACACTGAGGATTTCCTACCCTTCCCAGTCCCGGTGTCAGCTGAACAAAAATCCTTGCCCCGTATGAGTGCACCGCATGTGCCAGATTTCTCCATCCCACATAGACAGTTCTCGAACGGTCTATCCTCGGAAAATATGACAGTTTGTCCAACTCAATCAATGAATGATCTATTCCGAAGCTTATGGGGATAAGACCGGTGGTTATCAGGCCCACTCCTCCTTTTGCGCGTTCCCGGAAATATTCAATCATTTTTTCATTCGGGCGTCCTGTTTCTTCCGCCATATTGATATTGCCCATAGGTGCCATAACAAGTCTGTTCTTAATTGTCAGACTGTTTATCTTTATGGGCGAAAACAACATAGGATAGGGAGCATGTTTGTTTGTCATTTTTGCAGCACTGAATCCGGTATCTTCTTTGAACCACGACCCGTAACTGTCAACGAGCTTTTGAATTTTGTCGTCTGTTTTCATGAATCTTACCTCCGTTTGCTATTTATATATTCAGAATGTAACTGTTTATTACTGCTTAATCTGATTGTCCTGAGCAAGAAGTTGTGTCATGCATCCGTTTACTTCATTTTCATCTGTGGTATCGGTCACTTCGGGGGTATATGTCGGAATCATTTTAGCTATAAGCAACTTCATACAGCTTACCTCATCATCCGCCATTTTTTTAAGCTTTTCCAGGTTTTTGAAAAATATCTTTTCATCAAACTGTATCGGTCGACCTATGTATATCAAATTGTTTTGTGTTTTTTCTATTCCCTCTTCGTCCATCAGAAGCTCTTCGTACAGTTTCTCTCCCGGTCTTAATCCGGTTATTTCAATCTTTATATCCACATCGGGAATACGGCCGGAAAGTTTTATCATGTTTGTGGCCAAATCATATATCTTTACCGGCTCACCCATATCCAGTATGAAGATTTCTCCGCCTTTTGCGTAGTATCCCGCCTGAAGTACCAAAGACACCGCTTCCGGAATGGTCATAAAATATCGCGTTATATCTTTATGTGTGACTGTTACCGGTCCGCCTTCTTCAATCTGCTTCCGGAAAACGGGAATTACCGATCCGTTGGACCCTAAAACATTGCCGAACCGGACCGCAACAAATTCCGTATTTGACTTCTTATTGTATGCCTGAATAATCATTTCGCATATTCTTTTGGTAGCACCCATGATATTGGTGGGTTTTACCGCTTTATCTGTGGATATCATTATAAATTTATCTACAGAGCTTTCATCCGCCGCTTTAACAAGAGTAAGTGTACCGAACACATTATTCTTCACGGCTTCGTTAGGACTTGTTTCCATTAAGGGTACATGCTTATGAGCCGCCGCATGGAATACTATCTCCGGCTTGTACTTTTTCATTATACTCTTTATTCTCTTCTCGTCTCTTATGGTTGCAATGAGTACTTCCATATCCAATTTTGGATATTTGCCGGCTATCTCCAGCTGGATATCATATATGCTGTTCTCGTAAATATCCAGCATTACAAGTTTCTTGGGGTTATGGCCGGCTATCTGTCTGCAAAGCTCGCTTCCTATAGATCCGCCCGCTCCCGTAACCAATATTACCCTTCCCTTAACGTAATCCATTATTTCATCGACATTAATATCTACAGTATCTCTTCCCAGTAAATCCTCAATCTGCACTTCTCTTAAATCGGACAATTTTACTTCGTTGTTTATAATCTGATACATGCCGGGAATTGTACGCAACGTGCATTGAGTATCTTTACAAATATCATATATCTTCTTTTTTTCCCGCGAAGGCACGGAAGGCATGGCAATTATTATTTCATCAACTTTATATTTCTTTACCGCTTCCTTTATCTTATCCCTTCCGCCGATTATCTTTATTCCCTGAATATTAAGGCCGTGAACATTTTCATCGTCATCTATTACACAAACCACTTTGGATTTCAGTACACCGCTGGATCTTATCTCCCGGATAATCATATTGCCGGCATCTCCCGCTCCTATGACCATTATTCTTTTTATATCTTTTCGCTGTGCATTTTCATGAACCAAATATCTTAAGAATCTGTAGCTGAATCTTGTTGCAAAAACCAATATTATGAGCAGTACCCATCCGAAGAAAATCGTACTGCGGGGTTGACTTATTCCCATCCAGTTTGTTACGAAGTATTTGAATGTATAAGATATTGTACATGCCACTATTATATTGAACAACTCTTTAATGGATGCATATTTCCACAGTCCTCTGTACAGGCCGAATATTGTGAAAATTATGAGAGTGAATGTTGTATCAATCCACAGGAACTGCCTTGCGTTTTCAATATATTGTACATCGATTTTTGAAAAACTCAGTTCAAACCGGACAAACAGGGACAGAATGGTAGCAGCGTTTATTGATATTATATCCAGGGCTACCAGTATTATCTTCTTTATCCATAGGCTGATGTTTTTTTTGTCTTTTTTCAAGGTCTTATTCCTCCAAAAACACCTTCAATCAGGCGGTTTCTTCCTTTTTCCTCAGTACTGATGCGAGCATACCGAACAGTATCCATCCGTACGGTGACACAATCGGAACTCCTATATTAAAAAATGCCTGTGCACAAAAGCATATACAAGCCGTCACTAAAGCTATTACCAACGGCTGATTAAATTTCTTAAAGGATCTTATCAGCAGAGAAAACTGAAAAACAAGATAGGATGTCAGTCCCAGTATTCCCGTTGTCACCAGTACCTGCAGATAGTCGCTGTGCGCTTTATCAAAAACTACTCCGTATTTTTTCGTGCTGTACATGTACTCTTCTCTCATCCATAGAGCGCGTACCGTATCGGGGCCGTGCCCTATAACGGATTTTTCCTTAAAGAATCGGTATATAACTCTCCATGCATATATTCTGTTGGAACCGTAATGGTCCTGTATATTTCCCTGTAATATCTGTCCGAACTGGTACAATACCAACTTAACCGATGAACCGGTAGGTTCCGGCATGACAAGTATTTTCTTTACGGCAAAATATACACCCGCAGCGGCAACAACAAAGTACGCAATGGGCCATACAAATTTCTTTTCCGTTTTTATAACTTTCCCGGCAAAATATATTATAACGGAAACAATAATTGCCGCTATCGCTCCTAAGAAAAGCTTATCATCGAACGGTTTTTCGAAAAATACGAAGTGTCTCGTACCTATCTTGGAAAGCTGATCCTCAAGGTATATAAGGAAAAGAAAGAGAGAAACAATATGGAATATCCTGGATGCCGACAGTCTGTCTTTTGCAATAAACGGGAACATGAAAAATATTGCGGTTGCCATTCCGACAAAGCCGCTGTCTACACCTATCAGTATGGAAAGATAGAAACAGAGTCCTGCCGAAGCGATATATAAAAGCCTGAAGAATTTCTCTTTTGTTTGACAGTACAGAACCGTACATATCATTATGGGAGTGACAAGATATGTTGAAACCACGTCAATGTTTCCTAAAGTAGTTAAGAAGGACCTTCCGTGCCTCAATATATCATAAGTAAATTTCCCTGCATAATATCCGTTTAGTTGAAGAATCCCTATTAATGCCACCGGCATGCTGGCCAACGCCCATATCTTCAATTCCAGTTTATGCACATATGTCCGAGAGAGCATAAAGAACATGGAAATATACATCAATTGAATAAGAAATCCTTCATTTCTTGCCTTATCTCCTATAAATGCAACCTCTCTGTATTCGGAAAGTATTGCAGAAATAAAAGCAACCAGCGTGTACGCGATAAGGGCTATATCGGTTACGGAAAGATTTTTGACAGCCTGTTTGAAGTATTCCGCATTTACCTTTTTTGAACGTATTTTCTCCAACAAGCCGACGCACATTAAGATAAACCATATTCCGAACATTGATATCAAAGCATACAGTTTTGTTGCCGTTATATTCTCATAAATCTTATCGCTGACTATAAGTGCAAAGCTTGATAAAAAAACATAAAGAAAAGCCGTTGTGACAATCTCAAAATATGTTAATTTTTTTGTATCCTGTTCAAGATAGAAAAAATCCTTTATAAGATCTTTCTTTGTGTTCTTTTTTTCAGTTTTTTTCACGGTCTTTTTTTTACCCATAAGTGCTTTCCCAACTTGTTGACATTTGAATTATATAGTAAAGCGCCATATTTTACAATGCTAAGAAGCCATTGACCGAGCCGTTCTTTAATACTTCATTTTCTGTCCGATGTACTCTTTGTTGAACTGCGGAATTTTAAAAAGCCGTATATTATTAACATTCACTATTAAATCGCTATGAATTGACAATATAACATGTAAATAAATACACCGATTTTACCGGTCTTGCCCTGTTTATGTGATATAATTTTAATATTGTAAAAGTCTTTCGGAGGAAACATGGATTTATCCACACTTATAAAATATTTGCGTAAGAATATAGTGTTAATAGTTATTGTTGTTTTGTGCTGTGCAATTTTGGCAAGTGTTTTTAAGATTATCACAAATTATTCAAATTACCGTAAAGAAGAAGAGAACATACAGGTTTTACAGACAGAACTGGATTCTTTAGTCGCCCGCAAGGATAAACTGTTAAAAAACAAGGCTGATTACGAAAAAAATGAACTGTATATGTATATTAAACCTATTAATTCCTCTTCACTGAAAAAATATACTGCTGTATATAACATAGAGAAGAATGTTGCTCTACTTATCGCCGTAGTGAGTGATGAGAGTCTTCTTACTGAAGTATACAAAGAAAGCGGTATATCCGTTCCTTTTAAAGTAGTGGATATTTTTGTAGATTTTACCGCAACTGTCTCATACAATACATTGACCATGCATGTGTATGCAAAAGGTGCTGATGACTTAGTAATGTTAAAGGGTATTGCAAATAAATGCTTCGAAAGAGCAATCAGTACCGTTAATTCCACTTTGGGTACCGGTAACATCACTTTACTGTATGAAACGGAAAACTTGTCCGGAAATACCGCTTTAGCCGACATTCAGAAAACATACAATACATCATATACCGACATACAGAAGGCTATCAGTGAGGCAGATAAACAAATTGCAGAGAAGCAGACCGTAATAGATGAATTCAATTATGATTCATATAACAAGGATGTCTTTCTGTATACTTTACTCGGGATTGTTTTGGGAATGTTTTTGGCATATGTCCTCATTGTCGCCAGATTGCAATTAAGCAGTAAACTTATAGATATAGAGCAGATACCCGGTCTGAACCTTTTTTCCGTCGGAAAAGATATAAATATAATTGCCGAACAGGCATTGGTACCTGTAATACATGCTTGCGGAAAAACAACGGATCCGATCGGAATAACCGGTTCGGAAAATATAGAAGCTGTAGATATTATTGCAAAATATCTCAAGGACAATACGGATTATGACTGGAGACTGCTAAACAACTTTTTTGATTCTGTTGATATTGCAAAATCTTTTCTTGACTGTAGCGGAATTATTCTTGTAGAGAAATACCGCTCTTCGCAGGTAAAAAAAGTAAACAGAATTCTGGAAGTATGCAAGAACAACAATATCACCGTTTACGGTGTTATTATTGTTGAATAAGGTTGTTTTACGGAAAAGTTTTTTCGGCTCAGCCTGTCTCCATCAGAAAGATTAATCGTCACTTACCGTGCCGTTATCCGTATGTGTCTTGCTTGACAAGCCAATTATGATACCTTATTATTATAAACGATGTATTAATAACCACTGTAGGAGATGTTTTTATGGAAGAACTTGATATACGACAGATATTTTCTTATCTGAAAAGACATTTCTGGCTGATAGTCAGTATTGTTCTGGTTGCGGCCAGTCTTTCTTTGACTGTAACGTACTTTTTTATTACACCTCAGTATGAAGCATCGGCAACATTGTACGTATTTAATAACTCCAACAGGTCGGATACAACCATTTCTTCATCGGATATAACTACTTCGCAGAAACTTATAGCCACTTATTCGGTTATAATGCAGTGCGATAATGTCATAAATAAGGTAATAGAAACTACAGGCCTGGATTATACTCCGGGACAGATAAGAAAGATGTTTTCAGGGTCTTCGGTGAATAACACCGAAGTTATGAAAATAACCATCAAAAGCGAAGATCCGGTAGATGCTATGATTATAGCCAATGCCTTTATTGATGTAGCACCGGAGGAAATACTCAGAGTCATTAAAGCGGGAGCTGTGGAAATACTGGACAGAGCTGTCGTACCGTCAAAACCTTCCTCTCCCAATATGGTTAAAAATGTTGCTGTCGGAGTTGTTTTAGGATTTATTGTCGCTGTCGCTTTTGTTATATTGTATGAATTATTTAACACCAAAGTGCGGACTGAAGAAAACCTGCTGAGGGTTGTCAAGGCACCTGTTATCGGGTACATTCCGGATCTGAAACTATATCAGGATGAAGACAAGAAAGGACACTTTTATGGCTGACATTGAAAAACGTGAGTTTCTTCTTTTTGATAACAAATCTTTTCCCGTTGCAGAGGCAATTAAAGCTGCAAGAACCAACTTGATGTTCATTACTGCGAAAGATGAATGCCCGGTTATCTCGTTTACAAGCTCACATATGGGTGAAGGAAAATCTACTGTCTGTGCCAATATGGCTTTAGCTTTTGCAGAAGCGGGATTTAAGACATTAATTATTGATGCGGATATGCGTAAGCCCACTATTAATAAGTACTTTAAGATAAAATCCTCACCGGGACTCAGTGATATTCTCGGCGGACTTGTGAAGGAGAACTTTATATATCCCACGAAATATAAAAATCTTCATGTTTTACCGAGCGGCACCATTCCCCCCAATCCGTCGGAACTGCTTACTTCCGAGAGAATGACTTTATTGCTGAGTGAATTGCGTAATACTTTAGACTATATATTTATTGATACGCCCCCTATACTTATTGTCACGGATGCGCTGGCTATATCGGATAAGGTTACGGGAACGGTTCTGGCTGTCAGACAGAATTACTCGCGGACTAATCTTATTAAGGATGCGGTAGATGCTATAAACAAAGTAAACGGAAAGTTTTTAGGTTTTATATTCAACGATTATAACATTGAAGCAATGTCCTATAACAAACAATACAGATACGGTAAAAACGGGTATAAGTATGAAAGATACGGCGGATACGACAATAAACCTGTGACACCGCCGGTGAATCTTGACAATGATTGATATACATTCTCATATATTACCAAAAGTCGACCATGGCTCTTCCTCTTTGGAAGAGTCTTTAAGACAATTAAAAACCGCTGACAAGTTCGGTGTGTCTTCCATTGTCTGTACTCCTCATTTTTATCCTTTTAAAGAAAGCATTGACAGATTCCTTTCCCGAAGAGATAAGGCTTTTTTAGAATTATCAGCCGCTAACAACACCGATATAAAACTGTATAAGGGAGCGGAAGTACGGCTGACGACGGGACTCGGTAATAATAAGAAAATCCGCAAACTTACAATAGAAGACACAAATTATATACTTATAGAAATGCCCTTTTCTTCTTGGGACAATATGCTTCTGAACGAAATTGTAAATCTGCAGTCTATGGGGCTTATCGTAATAATAGCTCATATAGAAAGATATAGTCCCATACAGGTGCAGAAGCTTGAGGGACTGGATGTACTTGCTCAGATAAATGCATATTCCCTTTATTCTCCTCTTCAGGCTTTAAGAATACGCAGATATGTCAAGAAAGGCTTGATTAATTTTATTGCCAGCGATACACATATATACAACTATCTTTATTCTTACAGAACTTTAAAAAGGAGCCGTTTCTTTCTGGGCTCCACGTATGATAAATTCATGGCTAATGCATCAAAAATTATTGGTTAGCACCTTTAGTTTCTTATTATCTTAACGGCGCAAGTCTTCCTCCGTCCGGAAGATTAACAGTCTTTTTATCCAGCCAGGCATTGGTTGAACTTTTGGGGTCATAATATATTGTAAATCCGTTGGATTTTATGTTTTCGAAATTTGCATCCTTTAATATAACACCTCTGACATAACTGTCCGATGTAACTTCCCAAACACTGTTTTCCTCTATCTGGACGGTAACGGTTTTTGTTCTGTTCCCCTTGTTTATATATCCTTTGAAGGCCGATCCGTTCTTAATAAGCAAGTTAAGAGAAGAACTTTCATCGGTCATTACTCCGCCTTCGGCATCGGAGTTGCACAAGGTAACTGTTGCTTCGGAATTTTTTAACAACATAATATTCGATGAACCCTGGTTTAATGTCGTATCTTCAATCTTAACTGAGGCCTTTGTATCTATCATGGACAGCAGTGCTCCGTCGTCGGCGGTCAGTTTAGCTTTTTTAAGATTAAGTGAAACATGAATCAATTTTTCATTAGCATTGTCCAGAAGCATTATACCGTGATTTGTGTAAAATCTTGAATCATCCAGGGTAACTGTCGCTCCTTCGTAAAACCTCAGGCTTTCCACCGTCATTTCGCTGGAACTTATACTTACCAGCGAATCGGATTCCACGCCGGCGCCATTTGCCTTTACATTGGATTTATTTAATACCATGGATGCGCCCGAAGAAATCTTTATTGCCGCTCCGCCTTCTCCTAAATTGTTTACTTTAAGTCCTGAACCTGTAAATACAGCATTATCTGTTACGCTTATAACATAATCCCCATATGATGCGATATCGGTAGATATCACATTCATAACTGTATCTTTTTCTGTCACTTTCATGGCAAGTGTTTTGGATATTATTTCCGAATTCAGTATGGAGGCGGTTGAAGCATCTCTGACATTGACCGCTTCACTGAAATCCACGTTATATATCATGCCCTTGGAAAGTTCCAATACGGCTTTTTTGGATAAATCAATTTTGTTGTATTTCTTGTTTTTCAGAGTAACCGTTTCACTCTTTTGCTCATATGATGTCAAAGATTTGTACAGCCTGGAAGCGCGGTACTCTTCTTCGGTACACGAAACAAGTACTGCCGACATTATCAATATAATGATGATTAACTTTAAAGCATTGGTTTTTCTCATGTCTGCGAAGTTCATTCTATATCCATATTAATCAATAATCAACCTTTTTATTGATTTTTCACTTGTTTTTTCCTATACTTCAAAGTAATTGGAGCAATTATGGATATCTTGGGTATAAAAATCGACAACACAGATATGGAAAAGGCATTGGAAAAAGCATGTGATGCTTTATCCGACCGTGCTTCTTTCAGATACATCTTTACTCCCAATGCGGAAATATGTATGGCTGCAATTAAAGATAATAGTCTTATGGAGGTATTAAATTCCTCCTTTATGAATATCCCTGACGGAGACGGAGTTGTTCTTGCTTCAAAAATTCTTAAGACTCCCTTAAAAGAGAAGGTCCCCGGATGTGTATTTGTACAGAATCTTTTAGGCATGGGTAAAAGTTTTTCCGTTTACCTGCTCGGTGCATCACATGATTCCGTAAGTACCGCAGCAAAAAAAATTCAATCCCTTTACCCGCATATAACAGTAGCCGGTTATCATGACGGATTCTTTAACGTCGATCAGGAAAAAGAGATAATTGATAATATTAATACCGAAAAACCTGATTTGATTATTGTGGGATTAGGCGCTCCCAAGCAGGAGTTTTTTATATACAAACACCGCCATAACATACATTCGGGACTTGCTATCGGAGCGGGCGGAACCATTGATATTATTTCGGGCTTTTCCAAAAGAGCTCCCGAGTTCTTCTGCAAGCATAAGCTGGAATGGTTCTACAGACTGCTAAAACAGCCTGCAAGATTTAAAAGAATGCTTAACATTCCTTTGTTCCTCATAAAATGCAGGCAGCATGCAAGAAAAGCGTTTAAGAAAAAAAACAGAAGGACTTAAGTCTTTCTGCTTTTATGAGGAATATATTATGAAATTGTTGTGCTCTCATAATAAAGAAAACATGTGAATAAATTATGACTAACCTGTTAAATCTCTGTGAAATTTTATAGCGGTTTCTTTTTGGGAACCCCGTCCGGTCTGGGATATTTATATGCTGTATTTCTTGTTTTTTTAAAATACATATTATTTCTTTTAATATCGGAAAAAGGAATGGTCTGCTTGTCTTCTTTTAATATTTCAACAGAAAGTTGCTTCATGGCATTCTCGGCCGATTGCAGTTCGGAGTTATCGGTTTTCATGGCTATAAAAATGCCTTCTCTTTTTATGAAGGGTACACAATATTCCAACAGTATACTCAACGGCGCAACAGCCCTTGCTACAACAACATCAAAAAGCTCTCTATACGCTTCTTCTCTTGCCGCGTTTTCCGCTCGCTTATTGCATACGAAAATATTATCCAGCTCCAGAAAAGAAGCCTTTTTACCGTTTGCTTCAAGTAATACTGTTTTTTGTTTGTACCCCGCTATCTTTAAAGGTATACCGGGAAAACCTGCTCCGCTTCCCACATCAATTAACGATTCGGTTGCTTTTATTCCCTCATACAACAAGAGACTGTCTCCGAAATGTTTTATGTAAATATCTCTCAAATCGGTTATTCCCGTAAGATTGAACTTTTTATTCCATTCGATAAGAAGAGATGCATATGTGTCGAATTTATCGTAATGCTCCTCTTGGTATTCTATTCCCAGCTCTTTAAAAATACCTTTAAGAAGTTGCTTCATTCTTTCGCTTTCCTTTTCTTTCGCTTTTGTTGTTCGATATAAACATAAAGAACCTGTATATCTGCCGGCGATACGCCGGATATTCTTCCGGCCATACCCAGTGAAACAGGTTTCACGTTGTCCAGTTTCTGTTGCGCTTCGTTTCTGAGACCTTTAATTTTTTTGTAATCTATATTTTCGGAAAGCAGCACCTTTTCCATTTTCTTAAACTGCTCTATCTGCCTTTGTTGTTTTTCTATATAGCCTTCATATTTTATCTTTATCTCGACCTGCTCTCTTTCTTCTTTAGTCAATTCGGGAATCTCATCGTCAATTTCATACAGGTCATTATAGCCGACACCCTCTCTCTTCAGAATAGCCGCTTCGGTTGTTCCGGAATTTAAAGGTTGCTGATTTCTTTTTTCAAGAAACGGATTAACAATTTTAGGAGAAACATTTTTCTTTTTTAATCGCTCTATTTCCTTTTCTATGTTTTCCATCTTTCTTAAAAACCCGGTATATCTTTCTTCGCTTATAAGCCCCAACTTGTAACCTTTCGGTGTCAGTCTTTCATCCGCATTGTCCTGTCTTAATATAAGGCGATATTCCGCTCTGCTGGTCATCATTCTATACGGCTCGTTTGTTCCTTTGGTAACCAGATCATCTATGAGTACTCCGATATATGCCTCCGATCTGTCCAGAACAAAGGATGATTGTTTTTTTATCTTCAATGCCGCATTTATGCCGGCCATTATTCCCTGTGCCGCAGCTTCTTCATAACCGCTGCTGCCGTTGCTCTGCCCGGCGGAATAAAGGCCCGGAAATTTTTTAAACTCCAATGTGGGCATAAGTTGCAACGGATCAAAGCAGTCATATTCAATTGCATATGCACTGCGCATGAAAACCACATTTTCCATGCCTTTTACGGATTTATACATTGCTTCCTGTACATCCTCCGGCATGGAACTGCTCATTCCCTGAACGTACATCTCGTCGGTCATCAAACCCATAGGCTCAAGAAAAACCTGATGCCGCTCCTTATCGGCAAATTTAACTATCTTATCCTCAATAGACGGACAATACCGTACTCCCGTGCCGCTTATCTTGCCGCTGTACAAAGGAGATCTGTCCAGATTTTTTCTGATGATATCATGCGTTTTTTCATTGGTATATGTAAGGTAACAAGGTATCTGGTTTATTTCAATCTTATCCGTTTCAAAAGAGAAAGGCACAATAGGCTCATCACCGTTCTGAACGGACATTTTGGTTAAATCAATACTGTTTTTATGTACTCTTGCCGGTGTCCCCGTTTTGAATCTTCTTAACTTAATTCCCTTTTTTTCCAGATTGAGGGACAGTCTGTTTGCAGGCAAAAAACCGTCAGGTCCGCCTTCATATGACATGTCTCCGATTATAATACGACTCTTCATATACGTTCCGGTCGCTATTATTACAGCTTTAGCGGAGATGACAACATCGGTATTGGTAACCACTCCGGTAACTCCGCTATTGTTGTCAAAAATAATATCGGTAATCTCATATTGCCGGATGTCCAAATTTTCCTGCTTTTCCAGCATATGTTTCATCACGGTCTGATACTGCCTTCTGTCTATCTGGGCACGAAGAGAATAAACTGCAGGTCCTCCGGATCTGTTAAGCATTTTTGACTGTATGAGGGTTGCATCGGCACATTTACCAATCTGTCCGCCCAAGGCATCTATTTCCCTCACCAGATGCCCCTTTGCGGTGCCTCCTATACTCGGATTGCACGGCATGTTGGCGATACTGTCCAGATTCAAAGTGAAAATTGCAGTTTTTAATCCCATTCTTGCGCAGGCAAGTGCTGCTTCACATCCCGCATGTCCCGCTCCGACAACAACTACATCATATTGTTTCATTTTATTTACCTATACAGAATTTCTCAAAAATTCTGTCTATAATATCCGCGCTTGCGGTTTCTCCCGTTATTTTACCCAGTTCTTCCGCAGCCGTTGTTAAATCAATACTGAGCATATCTATAAAAGAACCCTCTTTTGTGTTTTCAAGATTTGTAATGGCATCCAGTATATGTTTTTTATGTCTTTCGTTTGTTATTGCGGAGTCTTTGCTCCTTATACTTCCTGCGTTAACCATATCCAGCAATTTGTCAAAAATCTCGCTGATTCCTTCTTTTTTATCTAAAGAGCAGGCAATTATTCTGTCTTTGAATAATTTTTTAAGCTCTTTCTCCATAGATTCAATATGTTTATCCTTGTCTTTTTCCAATAAAAGATCGGTCTTGTTCAGTACGCATATCACTTTATCCCTGTCTCTCAGGTAATGGAGTATCTCGTCTTTATACGGCTGGTTTATATCCGCAATGTATATAACCGCATCCGATTGCTCTATCGCCTGCTTGGATTTTTCTATGCCTATTTTTTCTATTTCATTATCCGTACTGCGAATGCCGGCAGTGTCTTTTAATGTAACACATAGTCCTTTTACATCAATTTTTACTTCCACCACGTCCCTTGTTGTCCCGGCTATATCGGTAACAATTACACGATTCTCTCCGCATGCTCTGTTTATGAATGTGGACTTTCCTACATTTACATCCCCTATAACCGCTACAGTCAATCCTTCCCGTATAATTCTTCTTTCATCAAAATCCTCAACGAATACCTTGAGTCTGTCCGCTATGTCTTGTGCTTTATCCTGTGCTTCTTTCGCCGTTATCTTTTCCGTATCATATTCGGGATAATCCATAATCACCATTATGTGTGATATGAGGTCGATAAGTTCACTTCTTATACTCTTAATCTGTAAACTCTTCTCCCCTTTCATTTGCGACAAAGCTTCCCTGTAAGCATCTTCCGCTTGGCTGTTTATAAGGTCCATGACCGCTTCCGCTTCCATAAGGTCAATGCTGCCGTTTATAAATGCTCTTTTGGTAAACTCTCCCGGTTGTGCGGGAACCGCTCCGTTGGTATATGCCAAAGCAAGTATTTTTCTTGTTACATATAACCCGCCGTGGCATTGAATTTCCACCGTATCTTCCTTGGTATAAGTTTTAGGAGCTTTCATCTTAAGAAGCAGTACATTATCCAATGTATTGCCTTTTTTGTCTTGAATATGTCCGTAAGTTACTGTATGACTTTTGATATCTCTAAAAGGAGTTTTACTCTTGAACATACTTTCAGCAACCGAAAAAGCCTTGCTTCCGCTAATCCTTATCACCGATATTCCTCCAACCCCTACAGGTGTGGAAATTGCTGCTATAGTATGTTCCATTTTTATTAATAGCTGTTTCTTTTTCCGTCTCTTTCAAAGGAAATAACTATTTTTCTATATGGCTCGTCTCCGATGCTGTATGTAGAAACGTTCTCCCTGTCTTGAAGACATGTGTGTATTATCCTTCTGTCATATGAAGACATGGGATCCAGCATAAAATCCCTTTTTGCTTTGACAACCTTATCGGCAGTTTTTCTTGCTAACTCTTCTAAGTATGCTTTGTGTCTCTCCCTGTAATTCTCCGTATCGATTATAACCCTTATATATGTGTCATAAGCTCTGCTTACTACCTGTGATGTTATAAACTGTAATGCCTGGAGCACTTCTCCTTTTCTTCCGATAATAAGTCCGGAATCGTTACAGCTTATTTCCGCCTTGTAAAAACCGTCTTCTTCGCTGACAAATACATCGGGAACAAGATTCATCTGTGAAAGTATATCCTCCAAGAAAAACTTTATTGTTTCTTTGGGATCGTCTTCCGTAGAGAAATATACTCTTACTTTTGCTTCTTTCCTTCCCAGCCCTAAAAGCCCCTTGGTCTCCTCCTCAACTATCTCTATTTCCACATCTCCAAGCTCCAAGCCTAATTCCAAGAGTGCTGCCTGTACCGCTTCATCAACTGTTTTACCCGTTTTTTCAATGCTAACCCTGCTCATTTTTTATCTTTACTCTCCTTGCTTTCCTCTTTAACTTCATATGTTGCTTCAATGATTTCTTCACTCTGCGATGCGGCACCGCTTCTTACCGCTTCGGCTTCTTTTTTTGCATCGTGGTTTTTCCTTATTTTCTCCATTATAAAATGCTGAATTATCTGGACAATATGTGTAAATATCCAGTATAGCGACATACTGACAGGTAATGTAAATCCTATCCATAATGTCATAGCGGGCATTAAGAACTTCATTGTCTTGCCCATCTGTTCGGACATATCCGGAGCGTCGTTCGGATTGGGAGCCTTTTTCTTAGCAGGCATCCTTTTCTTCATAGCTCTATCATTAAGATATTGTGAAAGTATAACCAATCCCACTGAAATTAACGGCAGGAACAGGATGGGAAGATATGTCCCTATAGTTTCCGCACCGAAAAGTATGGAAGGATTAACCTTCGGAACCAAGCCGAGATTCATTCCTAAAAAATTCATATCAATAAGTTTGTCGAAAGATATGAGATCCTTGACAAGCTCGAATTTAGCAGGGTCGGAGAGAAGGTCGTTGTTTATAGTGGTCTGTAAAACCGTAGGAGCATATCCCAGCCTCTCTATAATCTGGTTGATTACGTCTTTGGAAACTCCTTTAATGTAAGTAAGAGGTTGTGCAAGAACTCGGTACATTGCTATCAGCAACGGAAACTGAATCAGGGTGGGCAGACAGCCTGATGCGCAACCTACATTTTCCTGTTTATACAATTTCTGAATTTCTTCATTTTGTTTCTGCTGATCGTTCTTGTACCTTCTCTTAATTGCATCGACTTTCGGAGTGAGTTCTGTCATTCTCATTGTGGATTTTTGCCCTTTAATGGAAAGCGGCATCAAGAGAAGCTTTAAGAGCAGAGTATATACGATTATGGTTATTCCGAAATTCTGTCCGCAAAGACCGGTATAAAGCAATTCAAATATCTTTCCGAAAAAGTTATAAATAAAATCAAACATAGCCCTTCCTTTCCTTATTTAACAGGATCATAACCGCCTTTACAAAGCGGATTACATCTCAAAATTCTCCACAATGACAACAAACTGCCTTTGAAAGCGCCATATTTTTCCACAGCTTCAATAGCATACTGAGAGCAGGTGGGAAGAAATCTGCAACACGGCAACTTATTTGGAGAGATATTGATTCTGTAAAATTTAATCAATCTGATTATCAGTTTTTTCATTCTTTATTATCAATTTTGCCTTATCCAGCAAATCGACTATTTCCTTCTCTATTTCATGGTATTCAGGTATTTCATCAGTTTTTTTAACTACGAATACCATATCATACCCGTTTTTCAGATTAAAGTTACCTGTCCTTAATATTTCCTTTATTCTTCTACGGTATAAATTTCTTTTAACGCTGCTTTTGTATGCCTTGCGACTTACGGATATGCCTACCCTATTGCGCAAAAATGCATTTTCCAGAACGTTTATTGTCAAATACTTTCCGCTGAAATATTTTCCTTTTCTGTATACACGTAAAAACTCATAGTTCTTTTTCAGCGTTTCCATATTTAACCTTTCGTATAAATAAAGGCATGAGAAAGGAATCCTATGCAGATAATCTCTTTCTGCCCCCGGCTCTTCTGTTTTTAATAATCTTTCTTCCGGCAGCCGTCTTCATCCTTTGTCTGAATCCGTGGACTCTGTTTCTTTGTTTGGTCTTCGGCTGATATGTTCTTTTCATCAGTAACTCCTATATGTAAAAAATTTATCTCATTTTTTTGTACACTTTCATGCACAGCGTATTAGATTATATATATTTGAGATGTAAAATGTCAAGGTCTTTTAATTTCAGACCTTTGCATAATTATATTCCCTTTTATCTCTACTACATATAGTATACTCAGTGTAGCTAAAACACAATGACCGTTAAAAATCTCCGGACTTTAATGCAAAATATCCGACATGAAGATATTAAATTAAACAATATGCTAAGTGTTAGTTGTATATAACATTATTTCTTTGTAACTTTTTAAAAAAATTATATTAAAGAATTTTACTCTTTTACGCAAGAAATCAAAATGTCCGCAAACCCGAACCGATTTGCGGACAAATTATGGCGGAGAAGATGGGATTCGAACCCATGCTAGAGTTACCCCTACTAACGGTTTAGCAAACCGCCCCCTTGAGCCGACTTGGGTACTTCTCCGTGTGGCAGAGAGATAGGGATTCGAACCCTAGGTAGGGTTGCCCCTACGCCGGTTTTCAAGACCGGTGCCTTAAACCAACTCGACCATCTCTCCGTGTCTACTGTTCAAAGTACATACGCAAACGCGCCTAATGAATATACCAAAGTTAAATAAATGTGTCAATAGTTATGTATATGACAAATATTGTTAAATTACAGAACTTTCTTTTGCTTGTTTTATAGCCTCTTTTTCTTCTTCCATAAGAAGGACATCCGATACTCCGTTTGTTATCCTTCTTACATATAAGGAATTGCTGTCTATTAACGAGATATTGGTAAACACTATTCCGTTCTGTTTATCATCCATCAAAGCAAGTGAAAAACTGAGATTGCCTCCTGCATCATCGGAATATTTATATCTTACAAGGCCTACGTTTTTAAATGATATTGTTGTCAGTTTATTCAATTTTTCGCTCTGCATGTCCAAATATCTGATCATACGCTCATTTTCCTTAGTATTTTCATGTAATTTGTTCTACTGACGCAGTACATCTTCATATGTCTTTATATTATCTATAGAGATTTCCCGCTCTTGTTCCCGCTTTTTATTCTTTTTTTTCTTATTAACAAAAATCAGCACTGTAATTGATGACACAATCAGTGATATTCCTAAACTTATTGATGCGTATATTAGATATTCCATTACTTTGTTTCACGTGAAACATTATCTGCTTAATATGTCTATGATTCTGTTTAATCCTTCAAGCGAATAATATTCAATCGTTATTTTACCTTTCTTAATACTTCTGGTTATTGTTACCTTTGTTGCAAGTTTCTTCTGTAGTTTATTCTCAACTTTTGCAAATTCTTCATCGTTTTCTATTTGTTCTTTCTTTCCGGGAGTCCTTTTTGTCTTTTTTATGAGTTTTTCAAGGTCTCTTACACTTAATTCTTTGTTCACCGTTTCCTCGGCAAGATCCTCTCTTATGTCTTCATGGACAGACAACAACAGCCTTGCGTGACCTTCGGAAAGTTTTCCTCTTCTTATAAAACTGAGTATTTTTTCCTCTAAATTCAACAGTCTTAACTTGTTTGTGACGACCGGACGGCTTTTTCCCAGAGTTTTTGCTATTTCCTCCTGAGTTGCTCCGAATTCATCACATAATCTCTTATATGCTTCCGCTTCCTCAATCGGATTTAAATCTTTTCTTTGTATGTTTTCTATTAAAGTAATCTCTAAAACTTCTTTATCGGTAAATTCCTTTACAATTACCGGAACTGTTTTCAGCTTTTCCTGTTTAGCGGCCCGGAATCTTCTTTCTCCTGCCACTATTGTGTATGTATCATCTGTTTTCCTAACCAATATCGGTTGGATTATGCCTTTTTCGCGTACAGATTCCGCAAGTTCATCCATTTCCTCTTTCGAAAAGTCTCTACGAGGCTGCCGGGGGTCCCGCTGTATCTTATCAATATCCATTTCAATCAACTGATTCTCTTTGTTAATAACGGAAATATCGGTATAATCACCACCCAGCAGTGCACCTAATCCCTTTCCTAAACCGTATTTAGCCATTTTCCCCTCCGCATTGTATAACTTCTTCTGCTAAATCCAAATAACTCATAGCTCCTTTGGAGTCTTTATCGTATAGAATGATAGGTAGTCCGTGGCTCGGAGCTTCACTTAACCGCACATTTCTCGGTATTATTGTTCTATATACTCTGTCGGAAAAGTGCTGTCTTACGCTTTCTACTACCTGAAGTGAGATATTTGTTCTTGAATCAAACATAGTCATAACCACTCCTTCAACCTTTAAGGAGGGATTTAAATGCTTTTGTACCAAAGAAACCGTCTTCATCAACTGTTTCAAGCCCTCAAGCGCATAATATTCGCATTGTATAGGCACTAAAATGGTGTCTGCTGCAGTTAGTGAGTTTAATGTGAGCAGACCCAGAGATGGAGGACAGTCAATTATTATGTAATCATAATCATTTCTTATAGGTTTAATAGCATTTTTCAGTCTGTTTTCACGCATCATCAAACTTACAAGCTCTATTTCCGCCCCCGCTAACTGTATATTGGCGGGACAAAGGAATAAACTATCCAACATTGTAGGAAGAATCGTCTCTTTTATGTCTATATCATTAATTATAGCATCATAGACCGACTGCTTAACGGTCCATTTGTCTACTCCCAGACCGCTTGTTGCATTACCCTGCGGATCATTATCAATAAGAAGTGTCCTTTTTCCCATAAATGCAAGGCTTGCACTTAGGTTTATCGAAGTAGTTGTCTTGCCTACTCCGCCTTTTTGGTTGGCAACAGCTATTATTTTTCCCATATCGACCCCTTCATATGTTTCACGTGAAACATTATATATCTAATCTGTTCAGTTGTACATCTTTTGCGTGTCTTTCAATGAATTCTTTCCTGGGTTGTACATCATCCCCCATTAAATCGGACACCGCTATATCTGCCAGGAACGGATTATCCATCTTTATCTGTATAATTGTCCTGGTGGCAGGATTCATTGTTGTTTCCCACAACTGTGTAGAACTCATTTCTCCCAGTCCTTTATATCTCTGAAGGGTACAATCTTTACTGTCCCAGTCTCTTTCTCGTAATATTCTGTCCTTTTCCGCTTCATTATACGCATATATTGAATCTTTTCCCTTGGTTATTCTGTATAAAGGCGGTTGAGCCAGGTAAAGGTGTCCTTTTTCTATAAGTTCACGCATGTATCTGTATACAAAAGTAATCAGGAGCATTCCTATATGAGCTCCGTCAACATCCGCATCGGCCATTATTATAACTTTATGATATCTCAGTTTTTCAATATTAAAATCTTCGCCGATCCCCGTGCCTAATGCAGTTATTAAAGGAGAGAGCTTGTCGTTATTATATACTTTCTCTATTCTTGCTTTTTCCACATTAAGCATTTTTCCCCATAAAGGAAGTATTGCCTGATATTTTCTGTCTCGTCCCTGTTTAGCGCTTCCGCCGGCACTGTCTCCTTCCACTATGAATATTTCGCTCTTTGTAGGATCGGTTTCCGAACAGTCTGCCAGTTTCCCGGGAAGAGCATTTCCTTCCAGTGCAGTCTTTCTTCTTGCCAATTCGCGTGCTCCTCTTGCCGCTTCTCTGGCCTGGGATGCACGAATACATTTTTCAATAATTACCTTTCCTTCTTGCGGATTCTCTTCAAAATATGCTGCCAACTCCTCATTTACCGTTTGCTCGGTGGCGGTTCGCACATAACTGTTACCTAATTTTGATTTTGTCTGACCCTCAAACTGCGGATCGTGTAATTTTACCGATAATACTACGGTTAAGCCTTCTCTTACGTCCTCTCCGGTCAGGTTTTTATCCGATTCCTTAAGTGCTCCTATCTTTCTTGCGTAATCGTTTATTACTTTTGTCAGAGCTGATCGAAAACCTGTAACATGCATTCCGCCTTCGCTGGTCGCTATGTTGTTTGCATATGAATAAAGTGTCTCATTGTAGTCATCATTGTACTGCATCGCAATCTCCACAAGACAATTTTCCTTCTCCGCTTCAATATATATTGTATCTTTATGTATTCTTGTTTTGTTTGAATCCAGATATCTGACAAATGATACTATCCCGCCTTCATAACATAATTCGTTTGTTACTTCTTCCTCTCCTCTTTTATCTGTTAACACTATCATGACACCCTTGTTCAGAAATGCCATTTCTCTATACCTTGATAAGAGAGCATCATATTCATATTCAATAGTATCAAAAATCTGTTCATCGGCTTTAAATACGGTTTTTGTTCCGGTTTCGTTAGTATTTCCAATAATTTCCAGTTTTGAAACCGTTTTGCCTCTTTCGTATCTTTGTTTATATATTTTTCCGTCTCTCTTGACTTCCACCTCAAGAAATTCGCTTAGTGCGTTAACTACCGAAGCTCCTACTCCATGCAGTCCTCCGGATATACTGTATGCCGAAGAATCAAATTTTCCTCCTGCATGTAACACCGTATGCACAACTTCAACCGTGGGAATTCCCATTTTAGGATGTATGCCTACCGGGATTCCGCTGCCGTTGTCCGTAACCGTAACTATATTGCCTTTATCTATCGTTATTTCAATTCTGTCACATCTTCCGGCAAGTGCTTCATCAATACTGTTTGCCACTATTTCATAGACAAGGTGGTGTAATCCTCTCACGGATGTAGTTCCTATATACATACCGGGTCTTTTTCTGACCGCTTCAAGACCTTCCAGTACCTGTATCTGCGACTCGTCGTAATTGCAATCTCTTATATTATCCTGTCTTTTTTTATTATCCATATATTACTCCGTTATTTTATTGTTTTCAGCTCGTTTTCTTAGCGTTGCAGAAGATATCAGTGTGAGATATATCCGGAAATCGGACTCCTTATTTTTCTTAACAACAACAAAAGCCTTCGGAAGTTTGTCACTTACTGTTGTTATTGTTCCTTTTTTTTCTTTATCTCTGAGATAATTTTTTGTGTGCTTGGATAGTGTAGAAGTTTCAAAATCAAATATTCCTATTACCTCTTTTTCGCGCACAACCAAATTATCTCCTATGTGTAAAAACATGAAATCCTCTCTTCATTCTTCTGTTAATTATAGCATTTTTACGGTCTTTTTTCTATATACTTTTGACTGATCCCTTGCTTACATAGAAAAAACTTATTTTGTCATCCAGGGTCATATATCGTCTTTTTTCGGTGCAGGTAATAAAAGTCTGTTTTGTTTCTATTTTGTTCAACAATTTTCTTTTTCTTAATAAGTCCAGTTCACTTAATGCATCATCCAACAATAGCACCGGCTGTTTGTTTGTCTTATCTTTAATAATCTGCATTTCCGCAAATTTCAATGACAATATCGCAGACCGCTGCTGCCCCTGGGATCCGTAATCTCTTATATTTAATCCGTTTAATAATATATCAACATCATCTCTATGAGGCCCTAATATTGTACTTTGAATCTTTATTTCTTTATCTTTTATTTTATCCAATGCTTTATAAAAGTCGCTTTCTTCGCCTGAATAATCCGGAATATCACAAGCGTATCTTATATCCAGCTCTTCCGTGCCGTTTGCTATATCAAAATGATTCTGTCCCGCTTTTTCATTTATTTGTTCCGTAAAAGCTGCTCTTTCTTTTATAATTTTCGTTCCGGTTTTTGCCTGTTTTATATTATATACATCAATAAGATCGCTGTTCTTTCCTGTTTCAAACACTCTTTTAAGAAGTGCATTTTTTTGCTTTATTATCCTGTTATATTCCTGTAAAGAGTAAAAGTATGACGAATTAATCTGACTTATTAAAATATCCAGAAACCTTCTTCTTTCGCTCGGACCTTCCTTTATCACGGTAAGATCTTCCGGTGAAAACATAACACTATTCAATACTCCCATCAGCTGTCCTGTTTTTAAAAGAGTTATATCGTTCACTTTTATAACTCTTTTATTTTGTCTGGAGGATATTTTTGTACAATTTATATCTATAGAAAAAGGTTCTTCGTCTCTTTTTCCTTCAATTCTTACGGAATAGCCCTGCTGTAAATTTCTTATCAGGTCCGCATCTTTATTTGTTCTGTGTGATCTTGCTGTGGAGCATAAAAAAATCGACTCAAGGATATTGGTTTTTCCCTGAGCATTTCTTCCGTATATTATATTAATCCCTTTATTGGGGGATATTTCCTGATATTCGTAATTTCTGAAATCCTTCAGTACAATTCTTTCTATTAACATTAATACGCCGATATACGTACGGGAAGAATAAGATAAAGGAACTCGTCGCTATTCAGGGGAGTTATTATACACGCACTTGTTTCTCCCATAAAAGATATTCTTACCTTTTCTTCGTCTATTGATTTAATGGCATCCAGTAAATATCTGGCATTAAATCCTATCCTGATATCCTTTCCTTCCTTCTTTATATGACACTTTTCCGTTACATTACCTACTTCACCCTGCGTATTTGCCGTCAGCATATTTTCAACTATTTCCAGTATAAGGGGAGCTTTTCTTCCGTCATCCGATACAAGCATATTTCTTTCGATAATATTCCTAAATTCGTTTACATTTATCTCAATTTTTGTTGCAAAGTCTTTAGTGGGAATAATTGCCTTATAATTGAAATAATCCCCCTGTAAAAGTTTTGAAATAAATTTACAGTTACCGAATTCAAACAGTACCTGTGTTTTTTCATAATAAATTCTTATATCTTCATCATCATTTGTTATTAATTTAAGTAATTCATTTAATGTTTTTCCCGGTATTACAAAATTAAACTCTTCTTTATTACCTAATATATATTCTTTTCTTATACTCATTCTGAAACTGTCCAGCGTTACCATCTTAAAACTGTTTTCTTCACTTTCAAACAACGCTCCGGTTAAGATAAGTCTCTGTTCATTTGTACTGACGGAAAATAAAGTGTTTCTTATCATATTTTTTAAATATTCCGTCTTAATGGTAACTTTATTATCTTTTTCCACATATGGTAATTTAGGAAAGGCAGCAGGATCCAGCCATCTTATATTAAATACGGCATTTCCCGAAATAATAACCAATTTACTTTCTTCGGTGAATATTTCCACTTCCTCTTCTCCGAGACTTCTTACTATGTCGGAAAACAGTCTTGCATTAACCAGTATTTCACCTTCCTCTTTTATAAAAGCATCTTCAATATGTTCTATTCCTATTTCAAGATCATATCCTCTGAATATTATCTGAGAATCTTTGGCTTTTATATTTATATTTCCCAGTACAGGCATTATAGGATTAGATGAAATAGCTTTTGATACACTATTAACGGCATCTTGTAATTTTTTTCTTGCACACGTGAAATTCATTTGTTTACCTTCTTTCTTTTAATAACATATCTATAAGCAGTAGTAGTAGGTCTTGTGGATATTGTGTATAACGTATTTTATCCCTTATTTACCGTTCTTTTTACTGTGGATAATTTTTGTTAATAAAAACTGTAAACTACGCTTATATATGAATTATACAATATTCCACAGAAAGATATTAACATTTACACAGAAATTTGTTAATAATTCAGCTTTTCTATCAACTCATTAACTTCTTTTTCTACATTTTTATCCGTTTTTATTTTTTTCGCAATTTTGTCACAAGCATATAAAACGGTGGTATGATCTCTGTCCGCAAAATATTTACCTATTACCGGAAGAGAAAAAGGTGTTTTAATTCTACATATATACATGGCAATCTGTCTCGGAAAAGCAATAGCACTTTTCCTTGTCGGAGAAATTATATCTTTTGTTGTTATATTATAATATTTTGCAACGGTATCAATTATGCTCGGTATGGTTATATCATTTGCATTACTTTCGTCAATCATATCTTTTAAGGCCTTTTTGGCAAGATCGATGGTTATGTCTTCACCGAAAACGCGTGCATGGGCAACCGTTTTATTTAACGCTCCCTGAAGGTTCCTTATATTTGACGATATATTCTTTGCAATAAACTCTATTACTTCCTTGGAGATATTATATTCCGACTTTAAGGAATTCTGCTCCAGGATAGCTACTCTTGTCTCGTAGTCGGGTGTCTGCATATCTGCCATAAGTCCTTGCTGGAATCTCGTTTTCAGCCTCTCTTCCAGTCTTGTCATTTTATCCGGAGGAACGTCGGAAGTAATAACTATCTGTTTATTGGAATAATAAAGTTTTTCAAACGTATAGAAAAACTCTTCCTGCGTTCCTTCTTTTCCGGTAATAAACTGAATATCGTCAATAAGCAGAACGTCCAAATTTCTGTATTTTTCTCTGAATTCTTTACTTTTTGCTGATTTTATAGCAAAAATCATCTCATTTGTAAAGGTTTCACTTTGCACATATAAGATTTTTTTATCCGGATATTTTTGAGAAATTGCATTTCCTATAGCATGCATCAGATGCGTTTTTCCTATTCCGCTTTCTCCGTATAAAAATAAAGGATTATATGTGGTACCGGGATTGTCCACAACAGCTTCCGCAGCAGCTCTGGCAAATTGATTTGATGAACCTGTAACGAAATTGGAAAAAACATATTTATCCAGAAGCTGAGAATCTGCATAATTATTGGAACGGAAATCTTCATGTTTCCCGTTTTCGTCATATTCCCCGATTTCGTTCTTTAACTTAAAAAGAGGGCTGAGATCTTTAGCGGCCGCATCGGAAATGGCATTCTTTAAAAGAAGCTTGTAATTGGCAAGATAATTCTTTGAAAAGTCTGATTGAGCTATCAGTACAAAATTGTCCCCTTCTATAGTGTAAGGCTCTAATGGCAGAATCCATGTCTTAAAATTAAGTTCACCCATTACACTCTCAATATTCGTCAAAGCATCGTTCCATATTTCTTGTACGGCCATAAATGTTAGTTTCCCCTAATTATTAAAAAAAAGATAAAACTGCTTTCTGAAACTTTTCGCCCCAAGCAGATTTATCCTTCGTGACCTGTGGATAAAACAGTGTTATCAACAGGGAAGCATAGTATATCAGAGAAGTAAACATAGCACAAGAGGAAAAAAAAAGAAATTTTTAAAAAATTTAACAAAATTTTAAAGTTATCCACAGAAAAACACTTATCCACAGAAAATCTGTTGATAAGTGAAAATTTATTTATATTTCCGAACATAAAGAAGGTTGCACCTTGTCAGTACAACCTTCAGAAATTCTCTATAAACTTATGAGAGTTTTTTCTTAAGTTTAGTTAATTCGTTCCGGAGCTCTTTCGGAACGGTATTTCCAATCTTGTTATAGAAATCTTCTATTCTGACAGTATCCTCAAGCCAGAGTTCTTTATCAACAGAGAGAAGTTCTTTTAATGTTTCCTCGGTAACATCAATTCCTTCAAGGTTGATGTCCTCAGGTTTCGGAAGATAACCGATTGGAGTCTCTACAGCACCTACCTTATCTTCACAGCGATCCAGTATCCAAAGCAGAACACGTAAATTCTCTCCGAATCCCGGCCATAGAAAATGACCTTCATCATCCAGCCTGAACCAGTTTACATGGAATATTTTTGGAACCTTGTCTCCTACATCTTTTCCAATATTCAACCAGTGCTGAAAGTAATCACCCATGTTATATCCGCAGAAAGGAAGCATGGCCATAGGATCTCTTCTTACTACTCCGACAGCTCCGCTTGCAGCTGCCGTTGTTTCGGAAGCCATTATGGATCCTACAAACACTCCGTTTACCCAATCAAGAGATTGATATACCAAAGGTGCAGTCTTTGCTCTTCTTCCTCCGAATACCATAGCTGAGAGAGGAACACCGTTCGGAGAATCAAATTCCTTACTTATAGAGGGGCAATTTGTTGCGGGAGCGGTAAATCTGCTGTTGGGATGTGCTCCCTTCTCACCCGATTCGGCTGTCCAAGGCTCACCTTTCCAGTTGAGTGCTTTTGTCGGAGGATTTTTGTCCAATCCTTCCCACCAAACCGTATTGTTTTCAAGATTATGGACAACATTGGTGAAAATAGTGCCTTTTTCCGTTGCATGTAATGCATTGGGGTTGGATTTTATATTTGTTCCGGGAGCAACACCGAAGAAACCGTTCTCCGGATTAATGGCCCAAAGTCTTCCGTCGGGACCTTTTCTTATCCATGCGATATCATCTCCCACTGTCCATACTTTATATCCCTTCTTGGCAAAAATTTCCGGCGGAATAAGCATAGCGAGATTGGTCTTTCCGCATGCTGAAGGGAATGCCGCAGCTATGTACTTGGTGTCGCCGTCGGGATATTCAACGCCGAGTATAAGCATATGTTCCGCCATCCAGTTTTCATTTTTTCCCTGATATGAGGCTATTCTCAGGGCAAAGCATTTTTTACCTAAAAGAACATTTCCGCCATATCCGGAGTTAACCGACCATATTGTATTGTCTTCGGGGAAATGACAGATATATCTGTTTTCTTCATCTATATCCGCTTTACCGTGAAGTCCTCTTACGAAATCATTGGAATTTCCGAGAGCATCAAGTACATCATTGCCCACTCTTGTCATAATAACCATATTCATTACTACATATATCGAGTCGGTAAGCTCAATGCCTATTTTTGAAAATTTAGAACCTACAGGACCCATTGAATAGGGAATAACGTACATTGTTCTTCCCTTCATGCTCTTGTTGAAAATTTTGCCCAACTTTTCATAGGCTTCTTTGGGCGCCATCCAGTTATTTGTCGGCCCGGCATCTATCTCTCTCCTTGAACATATGAAAGTGCGATGTTCTACTCGTGCCACATCGTTTACGGCTGTGCGGTGTAAATAACAGTCGGGAAGTTTTTCTTCATTGAGCTTATAGAGCTCTCCGGTTGCTATTGCCTGTTGTCTTAATTGGTCAAGTTGTTCAGAATCTCCGGTAATCCAGACAATCTCATCAGGAGTAGTAAGAGCAGCCATCTCTTCTATCCATGAAAGTAACATTTTGTTTTTTGTCATTTTTATATCTCCTTCCTTTCGGAAAATAAATCGGTTTTCAAAAACTCCCTCCTTTAATAATAATTCACTTGCTTAAATAAGTAAAGAAAAAAAGGCGACACTGCGAGAAAAACACTGAAATAAGGAATGGTAAAGTTAAAATTATGTTAAAGACATGTTACATGACTAAACAGGTATAAACATGTTAGAATAAAGAGTATGATTAAGCAATTCTATCAGCCTGAATATATGCTTCGTAAGCACAAGAAATTAGGAGAACTGCCTTCGGCAAAAGAAGCATACGGCAGAATGTTAAAAATGGCTTTGCCGTCTACAATTGAAGCGCTCTTAGGCGGATTGACAAGTTTTGTGGATATGATAATGGTATCTTCCGTCGGCATAACGGCGGTTACGGCGGTAGGAATAACAACGCAGCCGAGAATGATAATTCTTATGCTTTTTTTGGCATTAAACACAGGTGTTACAGCATTGATAGCCAGAAGAAAAGGAGAGAATGATGCCAAAAGAGCTAATCGGGTACTGATGCAGGCCCTACTTATCTGTTTTATCCTTGCAATTATTATGACAGCGTTAGGAATAGTTACCGCAAGGCCTCTTTTACGATTTGCAGGAGCCGGAGAAGATTTTATTGACGATTCTATTGTGTACTACCGTATTATTACTGCCGGGACAGTATTCGGTGTTCTGACCATGACGATAAATGCGGCGCAAAGAGGTGCGGGAAACACCAAGATAGCTATGACCACAAGCCTTATATCCAATGTAGTCAATGTCTTTTTTAATTTCCTGCTGATAAAAGGAAGATTGGGATTTCCGGCTTTAGGAGTAAAAGGGGCTGCTATTGCAACTGTTATAGGAATGGTTGCCGCATTTTTGGCAGCATGTTATTCGCTAAGAAGAGCAACTTTTATTTATTTTGATATAAAAGGCCTTAAAAAGTTTGATTTAAGTATTGTAAAATCCATAGCGAACATATCGGGAAACGCGGCATTGGAAGAATTATGTTTTCGTTTCGGATTTTTTATGTATAACAAAATTGTTGCGGAACTGGGCACCATAGATTACGGAACACATCTTGTTTGTATGCAGATAATGAATCTTTCTACATATATAGGAGCCGGTCTCGGAACAGGAACAACAGCTTTAGTGGGGCAAACCTTAGGGGAGAAGCGAAGCGACCTCTCCATGCTTTACATTAAAATTGGGCGAAGGATGGCAATAATCATTTCCGTTGTTTTATCAGCCGTATTTATCTTCGGAGGAAAGATGCTTATGGGTCTGTTTACCGATGATTCGGTCATTATAGAAAACGGAAGATATGTTTTGTTGATTATGGCACTGTCTACCTTCTGTATAAATACACAGATTGTGCATTCGGGAAGTTTAAGAGGAGCAGGGGATGTAAAATTTGTGGCGACAATGGCGTTGATAAGTGTAGCGGTGATACGTCCGTTGTTCTCATATATAATGGTATACCCGTTGCAACTAGGTCTTATCGGAGCATGGCTCGGTCTTCTTGCCGATCAGTTTGTCAGGAGTTTTTCGGGAATGTTAAGAATAAAAAGCGGGAAGTGGGCAAAGATACATATTTGATATATAATTATCGCAGGGGGAATAATTTATGTTAGCAAAAATAATTCAACTTGTTTTATTTTTCGGAATACCTTATATACTGTATAAACTGGAAAATAAAGTAAAGCTTATAAAGACAGTAGGCCCGATTATTTTCTGCTATGCTATAGGAATAATATGGGCAAACAGCGGACTGCCTTTGGATGCCGGTTTGTCGGATATCGTTTCATCGGTACTTATACCTATAGCAATCACCCTTATTCTTTTTAACTCGGATTTTACGACATTAAGAAAAAATGCAAAGAAAGCCGGATTGTCTTTTCTAATCTTAAGTGTTTCCGTAATGGTTGTAGCCGCCGTTAGTGTTTTGGTTTTCCCCAATGTTTATGAAAAAGAAAAAATAGCCTCCATGCTGGTAGGGTGCTATACCGGAGGTACACCCAATCTTTTTGCGATAGGGTACGGAGTAAATGCCGATAAAAACACCATAATAGTTGCCAATCTTGCGGACCAGGTGCTGGGAGGGGTGTACTTTCTGTTTATATGTACTTTGGCTAAACCCTTATTGAATAAATTGAGCAGGCAGATATCCGTAGCAACGGAAAAGACCGAATATAAAAAAGAGGGCATTGTCGACAAGGTGGAAATACCTGTAAAAGAAAAGATAAAACAGGGAGTTATTGCCATCCTGTTGGGAATAGCAGCACTCGGCGTAAGCATAGGGATTTCTTATCTGCTGACAAAAGAAGCAACCAACGTAGCTATAATCATGCTCGGAGTATCGGTTATCGGAGTGGCATTATCCTTTGTAAAAGGGGTAAGGCAAAACAAAGTATCCTATTCCATAGGACAGTACTTCATATATGTGTTTTCATTGGCGGTCGGCTCTATGGCGGACCTGAAGCTTATACTCGGCCAGTCCGTGTATGTTTTAGGCATGGTAGCGTTTGTTCTTTTTGTAACAATGTTTTTACACTTTTTCATTGCGCTGCTCTTTAAGATTGATGCGGATACCATAATAATCACATCAATAGCAGGAATCTTCGGACCTGCGTTTATTATACCCACGGCCAAAGCCATAAAGAATGAGGGAGTTATACTTATAGGAATTGCGACAGGCTTGTTGGGTTATGCGATAGGAAACTTCATGGGTTTCGGACTATATGAAATTTTGAAGCTTATATATTAGAGGGAAAACATGAAACTCAAAGATTTGGAGATAAAAGAACTTATTAAAAACATATATCCATGTGAGTGCGGGTTGATTCATGATCCGAAAATGGAAAGGATAGAGATATCCGAGCACGGTACAGAAGAAGCAATCAGGTTTATTCTTAACAAGGCAAAAGGCAGAATAATGGTAATTTCCGATGAGATTACATTCAAAATTGCGGGAAAAAGGGTCTATGAAAGATTAAAGGAAGTAAACAAAGAGACATACAGTTATGTAATACCTCAGAAAAACAATATTCCCGTTATACCGAATGAAAGTACCATAGGAGAGACTTTGATAAGGATGCCTTTGGGAATAGATTTTTTTGTAGCAGTAGGAAGCGGAGTTGTTAATGATGTTGTAAGAAATATTTCTTATCATTTAGGAAAGGAATATGCGGTAATAGGAACCGCTCCTTCCATGGACGGATATGCTTCAATCACATCGTCGTTAATAATAAATAACGTAAAAGAAAGCTGTCCCGGACAGGTACCGAAAGGTATTTTTGCGGACATAGATATACTGCAAAATGCTCCATATACCATGCTTACTGCCGGATTCGGAGATGTATTGTCTAAATACAATGCGGTAAGAGAATGGAGATTTTCCAGAGACTTAAACAAGGAACATTACTGTGAAGAAATTGCGGAAATGGTTTGGAAGGCTGCGGACAAATGCGCCGACAGCGCCTCTCTCTTGAAGAATAGAGATAAAAAGGCGGTAACCGGTATAATGGAAGCACTAATTCTTTCCGGTATAGCAATGGGCATGTACAAAAATACAAGGCCGGGTTCGGGATGTGAACATCACATTGTGCATTATTGGGATATTGAGTTTATAAAAAGAGGATGGGTTCATCCTTTACACGGAAATGCCGTAGGTGTGGCATTATGTGTGATTTGCAGACTGTATGATTTAATTAAGGAAAAACTTCCCGTTGAAGTAACGGACTTGAATACTGAGAACATTGAGAATATTTTAAAGAGTGCCGGTTGTGAAACAAATCCGAAGACTTTAGGTATTCCAGAGGATATTTTCCATGACAGTATCTTATACGGATACAAAATGAGTTCTTCAAAGTACACCATTCTGACACACCTTAATAAATATGATAAAGCACTATTGGAAAAGTGCGCACAAATACTTACAAAGCAATATTACATTGACATCTTATGAGACGATGTATAAAATATGACTTGCGTTTGGAGAGATGGCTGAGCTGGTCGAAGGCGCACGACTGGAAATCGTGTTTACTAGGAATAGTAACCAGGGTTCGAATCCCTGTCTCTCCGCCATAAAGGACATCGTTTCACGACTGAAAGGTGTCTTTTTGATATATCGCTTCGGTTTTTCCTTTCTTTCGCTTAGAAAGACAGAGAGGAAAGGCGATGGTGAATATGGGAGAAAATATGGATTCTCGTAAATTTACAATGAAAGATGAGTCATTTGTTTGTGAAGCATGCGGAGTAAAAGTACATGCTCTCGGAGTTACTGCAAGAAATCATTGTCCCCGTTGTCTGTATTCCAAACATGTGGACAACAATCCCGGAGATCGCATGTGTGATTGTCATGGCTTAATGGAACCTATAGGCTTGGAGAAGTACAGGGATAGTTATAAAATAGTATTCAAGTGTCAAAGATGCGGAGCTGTTAAGAAGAATATTGTTGCAAAAGACGACAACATGGACAAAATAATCGAGTTATCTTCTAAGCCTGTTTAATTTAGTTAGTCTTGTATAACATGTTTTATTTTCCATAATTAATTTACAAATTCCCATATATTATGGTATATTATTATCCATTGATTGGAAAGGCATGTAATGAGCAGAGAAAACAGGGAATTTATAAAACACAACAGAACTATACTGCTTGAAAAATTGAAGGAATCACTTTCTTCGGTTTTACCGGTAACCATAGTTGTGTTTATACTTTGCTTTATCTTTTTCCCGGCCGATAGCGGAATAATGCTGACTTTTATTCTCGGTGCCGTAATGCTTATTCTCGGAATGGGGCTGTTTACGTTAGGTGCCGATATCGCCATGATGCCTATCGGAGAAAGTGTCGGTTCATCAATAACAAAGTCACGAAAACTATGGTTGATTATTATTGCAAGCCTTATTATCGGAACTGCGGTAACCGTATCGGAACCCAGTCTTACCGTATTGGCACAGCAGGTACCCGGAATACCGGATATGGTTTTGATATTGACGGTATCGCTCGGAGTGGGATTGTTTTTAACCTTCTCCATGTTAAGAGTTATATTCAGAATTAAATTGGCATATGTTCTGATGGGAGTGTATGCGGTAATATTTACATTATCGTTTTTTGCTCCTAAAGAATTCCTGTCGCTTGCTTTTGATTCGGGAGGAGCTTCCACCGGAGCCATGACCGTTCCGTTTCTTTTGGCTTTCGGTGCGGGAGCAGCTGCGGTAAGAAGCGATAAAGATGCACATAGCGACAGTTTCGGATTTGTAGGATTAAGTGCGGCCGGACCTATATTAGCCGTATTGTTGTTAGGTATTTTATATAAACCCGGCAACACGACATATGAAGCAACCGCTCCGGTTAATCCCGGCAAAACAACACAGATAACCCGCTTGTTCATAACGGAGATACCGGGAAAATTGGGTGAAGTAGCATTGGCAATATTGCCTATTGTAGTATGTTTTCTCATTTTCCAACTGGCGGTTTTAAAGCTCAAAAAAGGACAGGTTATCAGAATTGTAGTAGGTCTTATATACGCATATGTTGGGCTGGTTTTGTTTCTTACCGGAGCCAATGTAGGCTTTCTACAGATGGGAAGTTTTTTAGGAAAAGCGCTGGGGAGTCTGCCGTACAATTGGATTGTCATTCCCATCGGCATGGTAATAGGATACTTCCTGGTTATTTCCGAACCGGCGGTTCATGTGTTAAGCAAACAGGTTGTGGAGTTGTCATCGGGAGCAATACCCAAGAAAGCAATTGCCACCAGTCTTTCAGTCGGGGTAGCCACATCGATAGGTCTTTGCATGATTAAGATTTTAACAAGTGCGTCAATTTTATACTTTGTTATACCCGGATATGTTATTGGGTTGATATTGACATTTTTCGTACCGCCCGTCTTTACTTCAATAGCTATTGACTCGGGCGCTGTCTCATCCGGGCCTATGGCCTCAACTTTTCTGGTACCTTTTGCAATAGGTGTATGTCTCAGTGTAGGCGGTAATGTAATAGTGGATGCTTTCGGAATAATAGCATTGGTTACAATGACGCCGTTTATAACGATACAGGTTCTCGGACTGTTCTACCGGTTCAAGTTAAAGGCTGCGGAAAGAGAACAGGAGCAGCAACAGAAAATAAAGAAAAAGGAAAGCATCATCAATTTTTGATGGCAGGTGTGAAATGAGCAACATATTCTATATGATAATAATTACGAAAAGAGAGTTTGAAGAGGCATACCTTAATTTCTTCAGGGAAAACGATGTACACATGGTATTGTCCGATTTATGCAGAGGAACCGCACAAAAGAAAATGCTGGATTATCTCGGAATAGAAAAAACAGAGAAAATAATGTTTCATATCTTCGTAGATAATGATCGTAGAGAAATAATATTAAAAAATCTTGTAAACCAGATGGAAATTGAAGTCGCCGGTAACGGTATAGCACTTACAATACCTTTGGAAAGTATCGGAGGAGAATCTTGTTTAAAGTATCTGACTGAAGGACAGGAAATAGGCAAAAAAAAGGGAGAGAAGATGGAAAACTTAAAATACTCATTAATAATTGTAATAGCAGACAAAGGAGCATCGGAAACGGTAATGGAAGCTGCGCGTAGTGCAAATGCAAAAGGCGGTACCGTAGTATCGGCAAAAGAGACGGAAGTGAATGCAAATGAAAGATTTTTCGGTGTTTCCATAGCGGAAGAAAAGGAAATGATATATATCCTTGCAAAGAAGCAGGAAAAAGATGAAATCATGAGCGCCATCATGACAAAAGCAGGAATAGGCACCGATGCCAATGCAGCGGTATTTTCCGTTCCCGTAGACAGAATAGCGGGATTACGCAGCTTAATGACCGACTGAACAACAGATATTTTTATAAATTATTTCTTTTTCCGGTGTGTATACAATTTATATCACGGCGGTGTTGATATATAATATGTATCGGAGAGAGATTATTTATGTTTAATATATTAATAGTCGAAGACGATAAAAACTTAAGAAAACTTATAGGGACGGTTCTTAAACAGAACGGTTTTAATGTACTCTGCGCCAATGACGGAGAACAGGCTTTGGAGGTTCTTGACAGCACAAAAGCCGATCTTATCATATGTGACATAATGATGCCCAATATGGACGGATATGAGCTGACGGAAAGTTTAAGGTGGTCCAATTACAATATGCCCATTCTCATGATAACCGCCAAAGAAACACTGGAGGACAAGAGGAAAGGGTTTCTGTCCGGTGCGGACGACTATATGGTAAAACCCATTAACACCGATGAAATGCTGCTGAGGGTTAACGCTCTTTTAAGAAGGTCTAAAATAGCTACCGAACACAGAATAGAGGTTGGAGATGTGATCATTGATTATGACACGTTAAGCGTACAGAAAGATACCGAAAGGATAGTTCTTCCCAAAAAAGAGTTTCTACTGCTTTTTAAATTGATGAGTTACCCTAAAAAGATATTCACGCGTCAGCAATTGATGGATGATATATGGGGATTGGACAGTGAAACGGACGAAAGAACAGTAGATGTCCATATAAAAAGACTGAGAGAAAAACTTGTGAATATAGATGAATTTGAAATAGTCACCGTAAGGGGGCTGGGTTACAAAGCGGAAAAGAAAAATGCAACTGAAATCTAAATTATCCATATTCCTGCTCGTTATCATTGTAGTAGCTTCCGTGTTTGCATATATGGGAGCAATTCTGGTGTCCAACAAAAACTTTATAGAAACCATAAAGGAAAACCAAAGATATGTAGCTGAAACCATCCTGTCGGCAAATAAGGAGACCGACCTTCCTTTGGAAAGGATTATAGCCATAACTCATAATGCCCTTTATCCTGTTAAACTCACCAAAGGCATAGATGATCTTCGCTTAAGTGACACGGAAAAAGCGTTACTGGAAAACGGAATTATTGTCTTCATAAAACAAAGAGTAATACCGGTAGGAATATCCGTCGTGAAAACCGATGAATATTACTTAAGAGTGGGATATCAGCCGGAGAACAACCTGTTCAGAAACTATGCCATGTTGCTTGCTTATGCGTTTCTGTTTTCCATTGTTGTGTTCATGCTGATAATCATGGGATTAAGCAACAAAGCAATGAAACCTATAGTGCAACTTAATAATGCTACGCAGGAAGTGGCCAAGGGTAATTTTGATGTAGTTGTAGTAAATGATTCTCAGGACGAGATAGGACAGCTGACAGAAAGTTTCAACAAGATGGCAAAGGAGCTTAAAAGCATAGAGTATCTGAGAAAGGATTTTGTAAGCAACGTATCACATGAGTTCAAAACTCCCATATCATCAATACTGGGATTTGCAAAACTTCTGGAAAGCCCTAATCTCACAGATGAAGAAAAAAAGGAATATCTGGATATAATAGTCGAGGAATCCAAAAGGCTTTCCAATCTCTCCACCAATATATTGAATCTGTCCAAACTGGAGAGTCAGGAGATAGTATTCAACAAGTCCGAATACAGCCTTGATGAGCAGATTCGAAATGTTATATTACTCTTAGAACCTAAATGGTATGAAAAAAGTATCAGTTTTGACATTGAGATGGAACATATATCCTTTTATGCCAATGAAGATCTGATGCAACAGGTATGGATAAATCTTTTTAACAATGCCATTACTTACTCCCATCCCAAAGGAGTTGTTCATATAAAGATGTACAATGAAGAAGAAAAAGCCGTAATAGTAATACAGGATGAAGGTATAGGAATGGACGAATATACCAAAAACAGAATGTTTGAAAAATTCTTCAAAGGAGACACCGTACATTCAAAAGAAGGAACGGGATTGGGTTTAGCTCTTGTCAAAAGAATAATTGACCTTCATAACGGAGCCATTGAAGTGGAAAGCAAACCGGGAGAGGGAACAACTATAAAACTAATATTCCCAAACGAATTCAGAGGTTGGGAAGTTATATAAGGAAAGCTGTTAAAAGATAATACAAAAGAACCTGAGAAGTTTTATTGTTCGGGGTTCTCTTTATCTTTATACTTAAAAACAACATTCCGGTTGAGTAGAAAACCGGTAACGGTATAGAAAACCATCCCGATACCCACACCCAGCCATTCCTTAAGCGACAATACATCAATAAGAAGGTACTGTATAAGTTGAACAAGACCTAACAGGCAGGCACTTATTACAAAGAAGAGAATAATTTGTCGGGTGATATTTTCATTATCTTTTTTAAAAGTATATTTTCTGTTTAAAAAGAAACTTGTAAGTATGCCTACTATATATCCTATAACGGTGTAAACATAATATTTAAGCCCCAGATGACTGAGCAAAAAGAATATTCCCGTTGTTAAACCTGTATTTACAATACCCACAATACCGTATTTGAATAAAAGGAATAATTCTCTGAAAAGTCTGTTTTGCATCAGTTTGTCGAATAAGTTTTTCATACGGTCATTATACTATAAAAAACACGGATTATTCAGTAAAATGCGGAGCTATGCCAACAAAACCGAAACCGTATAAATGCGGATATATGTTAAATCCGTTAACAAACGGGTTAGGATATGATAAAATTAAAATGTTATTAAGGAGTAAATATGAAAGCGATTATCAAGGCAGCGGCAGGAATGGGAAATGTGGAACTTGCGAAGAGGCCGGTTCCCGAAATCAATGAAAACGAAGTGCTTATAAAAATTAAAAAAGCGGGAATCTGCGGGACGGATTTTCACATATATAAATGGGACAAGTGGTCTCAAAACAGGATTAAGCCTCCGCTTATAATCGGCCATGAGTTTGCCGGAGAGATAGTGGAGACAGGTAAATCGGTAAAAGGTTTATATATAGGACAAAGAGTGTCTGCTGAAGGACATATTACCTGTCAGAGATGCAAACTCTGCAGAACCGGAAGAGGCCATATATGCGAAGATGTAGATATAATCGGAGTGGATATAGACGGTTGTTTTGCGGAATATGTAAAAATGCCTGCAATAAATGTATGGCCCTTGGACGACGAGGTTGCCGACAAATACGGAGCTATAATGGATCCTCTGGGTAATGCCATGCATACGGTAATGGCACAACCCATATCGTCAAGGGATGTCTTAATAACCGGTGGCGGTTCCATAGGGTTGTTTGCAACGGCCATAGCAAGAAAATGCGGAGCGGCAAGACTGGTTGTCAGCGAACCTCAACCGTATAAAGCCGCACTTGCAAAAAAGGCGGGAGCCGATGTGGTTATTAATCCTTTATCCGATAATCCCGAGCAACAGGTAATAGAAGCTTTCCGCGGTAACCGACCGGAAGTTGTTCTGGAAATGAGCGGTTTTCCGTCGGCATTCCAGTTGGGACTGGAGGTAATAGAAAACGGCGGAGATATGGCCATATTGGGAATTCCGTCGGAAGAACTGAATATCAATATGGGCAAGTATGTTATTTTCAAGGGTATAACATTGAGAGGAATTAACGGAAGGAGAATGTTTGATACCTGGTACCAATGCCAGAATTTTCTTAAAGGAAACTCCTCGTTCATTGATCATGTTATAACCCATGAGCTTCCTATGGAAGACATTAATGAAGGATTCAGACTGATGTCTGAGAGCAAGGCGGTAAAAGTAGTACTGGATTTTTAGCGATGATTGTACAGAAGGCACATGCAAAAATTAATATAGGCATGGATATTAAAGGGTTGAGACAGGACAGATACCATGAAATTGATACCGTCATGCAGACGGTGGAATTGGGAGACCGGATAACTTTTGCCGAAAGAGAGAAAGGGATACAATTCTGGTGTGATGACAGTTCGATTAAGAACAATGAAAACACCGCCTTCATTGCCGCAAAACTTTTCATGAAAGAGATGGGTATAAAGCGCGGCATAAAAATTGATCTGTATAAGTCCATACCTCTGTTTTCCGGTCTGGGCGGAGGAAGTGCCGATGCCGCTGCGGTATTAAGAGGACTGAACTTCCTTTTCAATACAAATCTTCCATATGAGGATTTGGAAAAAATGGCTGCGATGATAGGTTCCGATGTGCCTTTTTGCATAAGAGGAGGAACACAGAGAGCAACCGGCAGAGGCGAGGTATTAAAACCTTTGAAAGATTTTTCCGATGTATGGTTCGTGATAATAAAACCCGAAGATTCCGTGGAGACGGCATGGGCATATAAAGAATATGACAAGGCAGGCAATCCCGTGAGACCGGATATGGACCTGATTGAGTCTTTGCTGGAAGAAAGAGATATTGAAGGACTAAAGGGTAATGTTGTAAACATTTTTGAAAAAGTTGTTATACCGCATAAGCCTTCCATTCAAAAAGTAATGGATGACCTTTCCGAAACAGATGCCGTTACGGTGTTTATGACCGGTTCAGGTTCCGCTGTAGCGGCAATGTACAGCGAAATGAGACTTGCAAGCGTGGCATATACGTCTTTGTCAAGAAAACATGATGACATATTCATAACCAAGACATCGGGAGGTCTTAAATGAGGATTGCATGCGGTGCGGATATAGTGGAGAATAAAAGAATATCCGATGCCGTAAGTCGTTCAGACAGGTTTTTGGAAAAGAACTTTACACCGGGAGAGATAAAATACTGCAGATCCAAAAAAACTTTGATGAATCAAAGCCTTGCTGCAAGATTTGCCGCAAAGGAAGCGGTGTCAAAAGCATTGGGGACGGGGTTTTGTGCTACGGTACAACCCATTCATATTGAAGTTATAAATGACGAGAAAGGGAAACCGCATATCCTGTTGAATGAGCAACTGAAAGCTCGTTTCCCCGATATTATGGACATAAGTGTAAGTCTCTCACATTGCAAGGAATATTCGGTTGCGTATGCGGTAATAACATTCAAAGAGGAGCAAGATGGTTCTCACATTCTTTCATATGGCTGACATACATCTTGACCAGCCGTTTTCATCCTTAGGATTGGTTGAAGGCTTCCCTGCAAAAAGAAGAGAAGAAATTTTCCATGAGTTTATGAGAGTGCTGGAAACGGCACGTGAAGAACAACCTGCTTTCCTATTTATTGCCGGAGATCTTTATGAACACGGATATACAAATATAAAAAGAATAAGTAAGATTAATGAAGCCTTTTCCAAACTTAAAGGAAACATTCTCCTTATATCCGGCAATCATGACCCCGAATCCAAGAACTCTTTTTACAGCCACTTCCCGTGGTCGGAAAATGTACATGTGCTCGGAAGAAACAAGCCGAATGTTATTTTTGAAAAAGAGAAAGTGTGTGTCTACGGAATAGGCTATGATACCGGAGGCGGTCAGGCAAAAATTTTGGAGACAATTCGTACCGACAGAAAGTATAAAAATGTGCTGCTTTTGCATGGCGATGTGGATTTGTCTCTTTCCACATACAATGCGGTCAGTTCGGATATGTTGAAAGATATAGGGTTTGATTATGTGGCATTGGGGCATAATCACAGAATGTATATAAAAGACAATATATTTAATCCGGGAAGCCTTTGTGCATTGTCTTTTAAAGAAGAAGGAGCCCACGGTTACTTCAAAGGAGATTTGTCTACGGGAGAGGTTGAGTTTGTAAATAGTAAATCCAGAAAATACATTGATTTAAAGATGGATTATGAAAAACTTGCAGACTTTGAAAGCATGTATCCCGACAAACGGAACATATACAGAATAAAGGTGACAGGGACAAAGAGCGACAATAAGCCGCTTGCAATACCCGAAGGATATGACTATGTACAACTGACAGATGCAAGGACTGCAAAGAAAGAAAAAAAAGCTCAAGAGATTACACGGGGAATAAAAGGCAGATTTACCGATATAATGACAAGCAAGATGGAAAATATTCCTTCGGAAGAGATAAAGATATATGAAGATGCTTTAAAGCTGGGATTGCAGGCTTTATCGGATGAGGATCTTGATTTGGAATGAGAATTATAGCGGCTCACATATACGGATACGGCAAACTGGCGGACAGGACATTCAATTTCAAAGAAGGTCTGAATTTAGTGTTGGGGAAAAACGAGTCCGGCAAAAGTACACTGATGTCGTTTATAAAAGCGATGCTTTACGGGCATAAGAAGAACGAAAGAGAAAAGGACGGATTTATTCCGGAAGTCAAAAAGTACAAACCGTGGAATTCAGACAAATATGGCGGATATCTTATACTGGAGACCGATGAAAAGAAAATATTAAGAGTAGAAAGAGACTTCAACGGAAAAACTCTGTCCGTATACAATGAATACGGTGAAGATATAACAAACGAATTTTCCTTCAGTAAAGAAAACGAGATGCTGGGACAGGATCTCTTAGGCATGGATTATGAGTGCTTTACAAATTCGTCATTTATATGTCAGGACAAAAGCCTTTTATACGCAGAAGATAAAGAACATATAGCACAGAAACTTATGAATATAAACGAATCGGGGGAAGAACAGATATCTGTCGGAAAAGCCGTAAAGAAACTTAAAGAAGGCATTACTTTATTAGGTAATGAAAGAACAAAAGGAAGAAAATATAACATATTGAGTGCACAGATAAGGGAAGAGGAAATTAAACTTACAAACATGCAAAATGAGAACAAAAAATGCATGGAGTATCTGGCCGAAGCGGAAGAGATAAAAAAAGAACTTGAAGAACTGGAGAAAGAGGAAAAACTCTGCAGGAAAAGTGAGACTTTTAAACGCGTCAATGAAAACATTGAGGAATATGAAGGATACAATAACGAAATAGAACCGCTGAAAAAGAAACTTTCCGATACAGATATTGATGCTTATGAAAAGAGAAGAAAGGAATTTGATACCGTTTCCGGGGAATATAAAGAGCCGGAAAAAGCATATGAAAAATTTGTGAAAGAGGAAAAGAGAAATAATACAAAAATTACCGCTTTTTCAATACTTGCAATTCTGATTATTATAACAGGCGCCGTGTTGGCAATAACAACGGACAAATTGTTACTGTTGTCCGCTTTAGCCGCAATACCGTTTATCGTACTGCTTCTCATTACTCGTAAAAAGAATAAGGAAACGGTTAATGAAAAGGAAAAGTTGGATGATATTATAAAAACAAAGAATGAGTTAGAGCAAATTGAAACAGTATTGGGAAATGACAAATCCTTTAATGACCTGATAAAAGGATATACGGGATTACAGGAAGATATTTTACGCAAAGAGGACGTATCGGACTATAATGCTCTATTGGAAAAAGCCGATATATACAACCCCGAAGGGAAAGAACCTTCTATGGATTATGAAGAGTGCCTTAATCGTATTCAGACTAAAAAGGTCAGGTTGGGAGTAGTCAAAGCTCAATTAGATGCATATATGAACTCCGACGAGCAGATAGCATCACAAAAAGAGCATATATTATTACTGGAAGAGCAAAAGAAAGCGGTTGGGGAAAAACAGAAGGCGCTTCAATGTGCAATAGACGGGATAGAGGAGGCGTCCAAGCAGATAAGAGAAGAAATAATTCCCGAAATGAATAAAAACATGAGTGAGTATCTTGAAAAGATAACGGCAGGAAAGCATGACAACTTATCAACCGGCAGCACAATGGACCTAAATACCGAACATAATAAAACAATACGCTCCGTATACAGTTTCTCCGACGGAACGTTAAGACAGATGTATCTGGCTTTCCGGCTGGCTGCTGCAAAGGTTTTTTCTTCCGAATGCGTAACCCCTGTTTTTATGGATGAGACACTTGTATATTATGATGAAGAAAGAAAGAAGAGTACTTTTGATTTCCTATACGAGCTAAGCAGACATAATCAGATACTGTTTTTCGCAACCGATATGGAAAATTTCCTTTTGGAAGGGAAAGATATAGCGGTTATTCAATTAAGCAAATAGAAAACTATTTCGTTCCGTAATTACGTAAAAAATCCGTTTTACAACTGCAGTCTTTGCCGTTATCAACACCCGTGTCTTTGCATATATCACAATCATATTTTCTTATAAGATAATCTTCCGGAATATTGTTGTGCTTGAACAGCAGCGACATTTCATAATTCTTATTCTTTATCTCTTCTGCAACGGCTTTCTTGTCCGGAGAAAAAGCCTGTTTGAAATGTAAATCGTTTATTTCATTGTACAGTTTTTCAATCTGAGGAGATTTTTTGAATACTTCCGCTTTACGGCTTTCAAAAAGCATGGAATTCTTCATATTTATGCCTTGGTAGTGTTCTTGAATAATCATACGCAGCTGGTCGGGAGAAAGGTCTCTGATGGATTTGTCCTTCTCAAGATCATCAAGATTCTTGAATTGGTTTTCATACCAAGTGGAAAGTATCTTGTCCACATATGCTATATTGGGATTGGATATTTTAACAGTCTTCTTCAACGCTTCTTCGACAATTTCAAAACTGTAGTGATACTCATTAAACCACTTGTTGATAAGGTCCGTTTCATATTGCGTGAACGGGGCCTTTCTGTTCAAAGCTTTTTGAATTCTTGTGTGCATATCTTTCATCTTGTCCCGTTCCTCAAATAATGCTTCCACATCAAAAACCGTTTTTACTCCGTTTTCAAACCAGTCTTTAGCAACCGCTTCAATGTAGTTACGGGTCAAAGCACCCTTTTCGTTGCTTACGGAAAAAAGCATAACCATGACAGGATCTTCAAATCTGTATTTTTTAAACCATTGCTCTATACATCCGTACATATATATAGGCATATTACCGTCAAAGAACTGGTCGTTAATGGCGGATATTACAGACGCTTTTTCTCCCAGATCATCAGGCTTTAAAGAAGTTCTTTCTTTGTAAAGACGGTCTATCTCTATTCCCTTAATGTCATTTACAAAAATGTCTTTGTCACTGACGGATAGAAGATGTTTCTTTGTAAGTTCTTCCAGAGCGGACGTAAGTGCCGTTTCTTCAACATCCAGACGTCTGGACAATTTAATAATATCGACGGTTCTTTCGGTTTTCTCCAAAAAACAGCAGTAAGTGTATACCTTCACTGCCTGCGGTGAAAGCAGCGGAAGATATTCAGATAAGAAAATGTCGGGAATTAATGTGTCGGAATACAATATGGATTTGCTGTCAAATTTGTCTTTCATGATTACGTCCTTCTTGCTGATAATTATATATAAAAAAGCTCGGCAAGTAAATTGAAAGCGGAGAACACCTTGAAAAAATGTATAAAAAGTATTAATATACATCTACATGCGCCTGTAGCTCAACTGGATAGAGCGTTTGACTACGGATCAAAAGGCTGGGGATTCGAATTCTCTCGGGCGCGCCAGACAGTAAGACATGCAACATTGTGTGTCTTTTTTCTTACAGAGATTAAGTCGGACCGAAATATATGAAAAGGCAATTTAAGAGAAAAGAGTTATAAAAGTCGCATAAAATGTCACATTTAAGCATTTTAAGAGATTAATGTGTAATTTATAATAGAATTGTCGGAAAAAACATATAACAATCATCAATACAGCACCATATTGTTCCCTTTCTTTTGAAGATTCCGACAGAAAGTCTATTATATTGCATATATTTTCAAGAATTTCTCGACATTTATTATAATTTTCCTATTAAATGTCACATTTACATTATTGTGCATTTATAAAAACCGATTTACAATCAAAGCATAAGAAGTAATGCGGGCGCCTGTTATTTCTCAAAAACAGCTAAGAAAGGAAAAGTGAATATGAAAAGAAAAACAGTTATGCTTATAGCAGTAATTCTTGCAATAGTATTTGTAACGGGGCTTGCGTCATGTACCCCGCATGAAATAAGGATTTCTCCTTCTATCAACACCGCAAATGCTCTGGAAGACAAGTATATAGTTGTGGAAGCGGAATATAATGTTGCTACTTATGGCGGAGAACCGATAATGAAGCCTACCGTTGCTCAGTTTAACAACATAAGCAGGCAGAAAACACTGAATGCAAGGCTGAATGCTTTCAATGAAATGGTCGGCAGAGATTCCGGACAAGACAGAAATGAACAACTATACCAGTCATATGAGATAAGACAAATTAACCGCTATCTCTTTTCCTGTGAATATTTCACCGGCTTTGAAACGACGGTTACGAACAAAGGTGTTAATATGCTTGTAGGTTCGGAAATCAACGGAACGCTTTTGATGAATTTCCCTGCACTTTTAGGAACAAAGCAGGAATCCGATTCGTGGACGGAATTCATGGTGCTGTTTGAAGAAGCGAGAAAAGCAGCGGGCGCAAAGGAAATAACGAAGGAATATATGGCTACCGACAATGTCAGTTACGTTTTTGACGGCGACGATCTTACCGATCTTACATTGCGTATCCTTTATAAAGCTCCCGATGATACAAAACAGCAGGAAGTTCCCATGAAGCTCAATGATATTAAAGGGTGCTTTTTGGAGAAAATACAGATATTTATGTCCTTTACGGAAGATCCCTTAATGGATTATGAAGAATACGCAAATACAATTCTGGAATACGTCTTACAACAAGAATAGTATTATTTCAATAATAGAAGGAAAGGACAGAAAATGTCCTTTTCCTGTCTGTGAAAAAGAATATAATCTTTATACAGTATTAGAAATAATTGAGTAAATTTTAACGGTTATTATAATTTTCCTATTAAATATCACATAAACAATATGATGCAATTGTGAAAACTGATTTACAATCAAAATCTTAAGTTGTATAATATAAGTACCAATTATTTCATAAAATAGTGCTGTTCAAAGGCATGGGAGGATTAAATGAGAAGAAAAACAGTTATAGTAATAGCAATAGTTCTTGCAATAGGATTTGTAGTGGGGCTTACCTCATGTACCCCGTATCATAAAAGACCCAGACCGTCTATCAATACCGCAAATGCTTTAGAAGACAAATATATCATTAAAGAGTTTCCTTATGATATTGCCACGTACGGCGGAGACCCTATCATGAAGCCTACCGTTTCACAGTTCAACAACATCAGCAGACAGAAGACACTGAATGCAAGGCTGAGTGCTTTTAATGAAATGATCGGAAGAGATCCCGTACAGGACAGAAATGAGCAACTGTACCAGACATACGAGATAAGACAAATGAACCACTATCTGTTTTCCTGTGAATACTTTACCGGTTTTGAAACGACGGTAACAAACAAAGGTGTAAATATGATTATCGGTTCGGAAATTGACGGAACACTGCTGATGAATTTCCCCGCACTTTTAGGAACCAACCAGGAAACCGATGCATGGGAGGAATTCATGATATTCTTCAATAATGCAAGAACTGCAGTAGGAGCAAAGGAAATAACAAAGGAATATATGGCCACGGACAATGTCAGTTTCGTTTTCGACGGCGATGATGTCACCAATCTTACATTACGCGTTCTTTACAAAGCTCCCGATGATACCGAACAGCAGGAAGTTCCTATGAGTCTTAATGAAATAAAAGGATGTCTTTCAGAGAGAATGCAGGTCTATATGTCATTCACGGAAGATGCGTCAATGACATATGAAGAGTATGCAAACACAATAGCGGAATATGTTTTGTTCCTGGCAACGGAATAAACGATATTATATCAGGATAAAAGAAAGGGCATACAATGTCCTTTTTTTTCTACCTGTAGCGGTGTATAATATCAATGATTATAATTTGAGAGGGAGTGGATGATAATAAAAATCAAAAACATAAAAGGAGTTACCTTACCTCACAGAAAAGGAACTTCGGAGATTCCTACGGAAACTCTTCCAATCCCGAAGCTTGTTGAAATCCCCATGCAACAGCATATAGGAGCACCCTGCAAAGTGCTTGTCGGTAAAGGAGATTATGTTTATGTGGGACAAGTTTTAGGAGATACGGAGAAGTTCGTATCGGCTCCGATACATTCAAGTATATCGGGTACTGTTGTGCAGATAAAGGATATGATTCTTCATAGCGGTGTAAAATGCGAAAGCATAGTTATTGAGCCGGACGGGAAGCAGGAAGTTTTACCGGGTATAACCCAACCGGATATTTCGACAAAGGAAAAATTTCTTAAAGCCGTTCGAAACAGCGGGCTGACCGGTCTCGGAGGAGCCGGATTTCCCGCTCATGTAAAACTGGACACAAAGGAAAGAATTCCGGAAGCTCTCATTGTAAATGCGGTGGAATGTGAACCGTACATAACCTGTGACTACAGAGCAATAATAGAAGAAGGCAATGAAATAGTAAACGGAGTTAAACTTATTTTAGATAAACTGTCCATTCCCAAAGCATATATTGCAGTGGAAGACAATAAACCTGCGGCATTTTCTCTGCTTAAGGAGCTTGCGAAAGACGATTGCAGAATAGAAACGGTTATGCTTAAGACAAAATATCCGCAAGGTGCGGAAAAAATGCTCATTTATGCCTTAACCGGAAAAGAAGTACCTATGAACGGTCTGCCCATAGACATAGGGACAGTGGTAATGAATGTAACCAGCGTGCTGGCATTATATAAGTACTGCAAGACCGGAATGCCTCTGGTTTCCAAAAGAATCACCGTCGAAGGCAACGGAGTTAAGAATAGAGGGAATTATCAGGTCGTCATAGGAACATACATAAAAGATATTTTTGAATATTGTAACGGTGATAAAGAAAAAACGGTCAAGGTGCTTTGCGGCGGCCCCATGATGGGGACAACGGCGGAGAGCTATGAGATGCCGGTTGTCAAGCAAAGTAACGCATTTCTGTTTATGACTCCGGAAGATCTGGATTTTATGGAAGAATCGGCATGTATAAGATGCGGTCGTTGCGTAGAGGCTTGTCCCATGGGTCTTATGCCCCTGACAATGAACAGATACGCCTTGGCTAAAATGACCGAGGAGTTGGAGAAATATAATATAATGAACTGCATTGAATGCGGATCCTGTTCATATGTCTGTCCGGCAAAGCGACATCTTGTACAGTCTTTCCGTGTCGGAAAAGATCTTGTGAGGAAAGCGAAGGTGAAAAATGGATAAATTAATAGTATCGTCTTCACCGCATATAAAGGATAAAGCCACTACATCAAGGATAATGCTGGATGTGATAATTGCGTTAATGCCCACTGCCATATTATCGGTATATTACTTTTCCTATGTTTCCGCACTTATTATAGTTGCCTCGGTTTCATCATGCGTTCTGTTTGAGTATCTTTTCAATCTTATAACAAAAAAGAAACATTCCGAGACCGACCTTTCCTGTGTTGTTACCGGCCTGATTCTGGCAATGAATATGCCTCCTTTGAAGTCTTCAATTATTTTAAGCATTATAGGCGCATTTATCGCCATAGTGGTAATAAAAATGCTTTTCGGAGGAATAGGACAAAACATATTCAACCCGGCTGCTGCCGCAAGAATTTTCTTAACAACTGCCTTTTCCTCTTTAATGACGGTATATGTGGCACCTTTGACCGACGGAGTGACGGCGGCAACACCTTTGGCTATACCTAAAGGAGAGTTGTTGCCTTCCTATCTTGACCTTTTCCTGGGCAAGACTCCCGGAAGCTTGGGGGAGACCGCAGCGGTAACACTGATAGCGGGCGGCATATATCTTATGATAAGAAAAGTAATAACATGGGAAATTCCCGTGATATATATCGGAACGGTCGCTTTATTGAGTTTTGCTTTCGGACAGGATCCGCTTTACAGCATACTTGCGGGGGGAATGATGTTGGGTTCCATATATATGGCAACCGACTACACTACCAGTCCCGTGACACGTAAAGGAAAAATTGTTTATGCAGCCGGGTTAGGTTTAATGACCGCAAGTATAAGGAAGTTCGGTTCCAATACCGAAGGAGTTGCATTTTCGTTGCTTTTCATGAATGCGCTGGTTCCTTTGATAGATAAGTTCACGGTGAAGAAAACTTTCGGGAGGATTAAGAAAAAATGAAAAAGTATATAGCTCCTGTATTAAGTCTTTTCCTTATAACCCTCTGTGTCGTCGGACTGCTTGCGCTTACCAATCGTTTTACCAAAGGACCGATTGAAGCCAAAGAGAAAGAAGAAGCGGAAAAAGCAATGAACACGGTGCTTCCCGGCGGTGCGCCTTTTACGGACATTTCCGAAAAGGTGATGAACTTGAACATCAACACCAAAGCGAAATTAAAGGGAGTAAGTAAAAGCGATAAAGGATATGTTTTTACCATGGTTGCAAAAGGTTACGGAGGAGAAATGGTAGTATTTGTAGGAATAAATAACGAAGGAAAGGTTGAGAATATTGTGATAGGAGACAATGATGAAACCCCCAACATAGGCAAGAATGCGGAACTTCCCGAGTTCACTTCACAGTTTACCGGCCTTACAATGCAAGATAATATTCCTGATAAAATAGACTATATAACAAGGGCAACTGTTACCACCGATGCGGTTATTTCGGCGGTGGGAAGTGCCCTTGCCATACATGCAGAGGTGGTTAAATGAAAAACAGATCTTTACATGAACTTTCAAAAGGCATAATCAAAGAGAATCCCACATTCATATTGGTGCTCGGAATGTGCCCTACATTAGCCGTTTCTACTACTGCTAAGAACTCTTTTATGATGGGTATAGCAGCGACAGCGGTACTTGTTTTGTCCAATATAATTATATCGCTTCTGAGAAAGCTCATACCCGATACGGTCAGAATACCGGTATATATAACAGTAATAGCAGGCTTTGTAACAATAGTACAGCTGCTTATGAAAGCATTCCTGCCGGAACTGGACAAGGCATTGGGAATATACATTCCGCTTATAGTTGTAAACTGTATTATTTTGGCAAGAGCCGAGGCTTTTGCAGGCAAGAACAATGCCTGGTATTCATTTTTGGACGGTCTCGGAATGGGTCTGGGGTTTACCCTTGCACTGACGGTTATAGGTACAATAAGAGAGTTTTTGGGGAACGGCGCAATTTTCGGATTTAAGATTATAAAGAACATACCTATGCCTGCAATTTTTGTAACACCGGCAGGAGCATTCCTGGTGCTGGGTTCGCTTATGGCACTGGTAAGCGCTCTTACCCGTAAAAAAACCGAAATCAAGGACTGTGCGGATTGCCCCGTGCAATGCGAAACAAAAGATAAGAAAGGAGAAAGCCGATGAACACAGATACATTTAAAATGATTATATATATATCTTTCGGAGCTATCCTGATGAACAATTTTGTTCTCTCCAACTTTCTGGGAATCTGTCCCTTTTTGGGAGTTTCGAAAAAGTTAAGTTCCGCTGTGGGAATGGGAGTTGCCGTTATCTTTGTAATGACTTTGGCCTCCGTTGTAACTTATTTAACCAACACATATCTTCTTGTCCCTTATAATCTTGAGTATCTGCAAACATTGACATTCATACTTGTGATAGCGGGACTGGTGCAGTTCATAGAGATGTTCATGAAAAAAGCCCTGCCTTCGTTATATAAGGCTTTAGGAATATATCTTCCTCTCATTACCACCAACTGTGCCGTTTTAGGTGTGGCTTTGTTGAATGTACAGTACGGATATAACCTGTGGCAGAGCGCTTTGTACGGAGCTACCGGGGGCTTAGGATTTATGATAGCCACAATAATATTTGCCGGTATAAGAGAGCGATTGGATATGAATGATGTGCCTAAATATTTTAAAGGTCTTCCCATAGCGCTCATAACAGCGGCATTTCTGTCTATGGCATTTACGGGATTTAAGGGAATGTTCGGGTGAGGTGTAAGCGGTGAAAGAGATACTTAATGAAATACTGATTCCGGTTTCCATAGTAGGAGGAATAGCTCTGTTCTTCGGTGTGATACTCACTATAGCAGGTAAGTTCTTTGAAGTGAAGAAGAACGAGAAAGCGGAAGCGATAAGAGAAATACTTCCCGGAGCCAATTGCGGTGCATGCGGTTATTCCGGTTGTGATTTATATGCCGAAGCCGTTGCCGAAGGAAAAGCCGAAGGTAATTTATGCATACCGGGAACCAATGCCTCGGCAATAAAAATAGGGGAGATACTGGGAGTCAAAGTGGCGACACAAAAAACAAGAGTAATGAAAGCCATATGTTGTCCCGATGTATCAAAAAAATATACTTATTCCGGTATTATGACATGTGCAGCCGCCTCTTTGGCATACAGAGGGGAAAATTCCTGTCTTTACTCCTGTCTCGGATACGGTGATTGCGTTGCCGCATGCCCGAACGGTGCCATAATGATGAAAGACGGCGCACCGGTTATTGACCCGGTGATATGTACCGAATGCGGACTTTGCGCAAAGACCTGCCCCAGAAACCTCATAAGATATCTTATAGGAGAAGAGGGATATTATGTTGCATGTGCAAGCGAGGACAGCGGCAGGGTTACAGGCAAAAACTGCAAGAACGGATGCATAGCATGTAAATTGTGCGAAAAAGCCTGTGAGTATGACGCAATACATGTTATCAACAATGTGGCGGTCATAGATTATGAGAAATGTACAAGATGCGGAAAATGCTATGATGTCTGTCCCAAGAAGATTATAAAGAAGTTCTGTTCAAGTTACTGACAGTTGTGATAGAATGTGAAAACAAGGAGACCTATAAATGACGGAAGACAGAAGGAATATAAGTGCGGAGGAAAAGACCAAGGCCATACGCAAAGCGAAGATTGAAAAGATAGTTACTATATCCATATTGGTATTGCTTGTTTTGGGTATAGCGGCGGCTTTGATATTTAAATCTATAGTAGGCACATGGTGGGTGGAAATACAGACCGACTCCACGACAAGAGGAGCATATATATATTTCGGCGGTGATAAGACATACGAGACGTTCATGTACGGAGTTGACGAATGGGCGGAGAAGGGGACTTATGAGCTGAAGGGGACCAGTGTCAACGGTTATATAGTCTTTAATCCCGAGAACGGACGGCAGTATGTAAGACAGTATAATATCAGAGGAACGAGGCTGAAGATATTTAATCCGGATGGTTCGTTTGTCAGTTTCTTAAGAAACAGGACCGATTAACCGACGGAGAGCAGCAAAAAAACAAATAAAATGTTCCGACGAAAAAGCTTTTTAAACAAGCTTTTTCTTTTTAAAATCCAAGTTGTTTTTTCCGTAAAAACGGAGTTATAGCCGCTTATTATCTTCCCTTTTTTCATAGACCGGGAATGTGTTTTATGGTATAATTATTGAGATAAAACTTGTGAAAGAGATACATAAAAAAGACTATGGAAAACGAAAATTTGTGTGATGTTTCCAAAATCATACCGGTAGATATAGAAGAGCAAATGAGGAAAGCGTTCATAGAATATGCTATGAGCGTTATAGCCGACCGTGCACTGCCCGATGTACGTGACGGATTCAAACCCGTTCACAGAAGAATACTTTATGCAATGCATTTGTTGGGATTCTATCCCGATAAATCTTACAGAAAATGTGCCGCTACCGTAGGAGAGGTTTTAGGTAAATTTCATCCTCACGGTGATGCTGCGGTATATGACGCAATGGTGCGGATGGCTCAGGATTTTTCATTGAGATATCCTTTGATTGACGGACACGGCAACTTCGGATCGCGTGACGGGGATCCGCCTGCCGCCATGAGATACACCGAGTCCAGACTTACCAAGATAGCTGTGGAAATGCTTGCGGATATAAACAAGGAGACTGTGGACTTCAAATCCAATTTTGACGACCACGAAATGGAACCGGTTGTAATGCCGTCAAGATTCCCCAATCTTCTCGTAAACGGTTCCAGCGGTATTGCCGTAGGAATGGCAACCAATATACCTACTCATAATCTGACGGAAGTAATAGACGCTATTTTTGCGGTTATTAAAAATCCCGACATAACAATCGACGAACTGATAGAAATAGTTAAAGGCCCCGACTTTCCCACATACGGGACCATAATGGGACGATCCGGAATATATCAGGCATATAAGACGGGAAGAGGAAGGATTGTAGTAAGAGGCAAAGCCGAAATAGAAGAGCTTGCAAACGGAAGACAGAGAATAATAATTCATGACCTTCCTTACCAGGTAAATAAGGCAAAACTTATAGAAACTATTGCCGATATGGTTAAAAACAAATCTATCGAAGGCATATCGGAAATAAACGATGAGTCGGACAGAAACGAAGAAGTAAGAATAATCATTACTTTAAAGAAAGATGCCAATGCCAACGTTATACTTAACAGGCTGTATAAACATACAAAACTTCAGGATGCCTTTAATGCCAACATGCTTGCATTGGTGCCTTCCAAGACCGGATATGAGCCCAAGACATTGAATCTCAAGCAGATGCTGGAATATTATATACAGCATCAGGTGGATGTAATAAGGAGAAGAACCAAGTTCGATCTGGATAAAGCACAGACCAGGGCGCATGTACTGGAAGGCCTTATAAAAGCCGTTGATATATTAGATGCGGTGATAGAAACCATCCGCAAGAGCCCCAACGAGCCGGAAGCCAAAATACGTTTGGTGGAAAAATTCGAATTTACCGACAGACAGGCTCAGGCAATAGTGGATATGAGACTGGGAAGACTTACCGGACTGGAGATACTGAAACTTCAGACCGAGTATGACGAGTTGACGGAAAAGATAAAGTACTATCTCAGCATACTGGAGCATGAAGAGATTACCAATCAGGTCGTAATGGAGGAACTGGAAGTTATTAAGAAGAAATACGGGGATGAGCGAAGAACCGCTATAGAAGACTCCGAAGAAGACTTACTGGACGAAGATCTCATAAAAGAAGAAACGGTAGTGCTGACTCTTACGAGATTCGGGTATATCAAAAGGACTCCCGTAGATACTTACAGAAGCCAGAACAGAGGCGGCAAGGGAATAATAGGAGTTACGACAAGAGAAGAAGATAATATTGTAGATATATTTACCACAAGCACCCACAGCACGGTTCTCTGCTTTACCGACAGAGGAAAAGTATATAAGCTCAGAGGTTTTCAGATACCGGAAGCGGGAAGAACGGCAAGAGGAACAGCCATAGTCAATCTTCTGGAATTGGATCCCAATGAAAAAGTTACCACGATTCTGCCTATTGAAAGCTTTGAAACAAATCAGAATCTGTTTATGTCCACCAAACTCGGATTTGTAAAGAAAACTCCGCTTAAAAGCTATGTTAATATACGAAGAAGCGGTATTATTGCGGTAACTCTCAGAGAAGAAGATGATTTGATTGCTGTCAGACTTTCCGAGGGTGATGATACCGTAATGCTCATAACCAATAAAGGAAAAGCTATTAAGTTTGCGGAGCAGGACACGAAAGAAACCGGAAGATCGGCAAAAGGCGTTATAGGGATAAGGTTGGATGATGACGACTATGTGGTAGGAATGAGTCTTGTAAAGGAAGAAGATACAATTCTTTCCGTCACGGAGAACGGTTTCGGTAAGAGAACCTTCGTATCCGAGTATCCGATACAAAAACGTGCAGGAAAAGGCGTCATAAACTACAAAGTCACTGGAAGAACCGGATCAATTATAGCTTCAATGGTAGCATCGGACCAGGATGATCTTCTGCTCATGTCTTTGCAGGGAGATATGATTAGGCTGGATGTAGGACAGATAAGCATCTTATCCAGAGCTACACAGGGAGTTACCCTTATGAGAATAGAGGAAGATAATGCCGTTGTTGCCGCAACAATAACGGAAAAAGAACAAGAGGAAGAGGAAGAATAAAACTCACAGTACTTGTGGACAAACAAACCATATAACTTTCATACATATAAAAATGCCCATAAACAAGGCATTTTTTTAATACAAAGTTATCCACAGGCTAACCCCGCTTTTTGTGGATAAGAAAGGTAAAATCAAAATTTATACGATAAATATGCGATAAATTCAAAAACAAGTTATCCACAGAAAAAACAAAAGAAACGAATTTTTAATATTGGATATAACTGTAAATTTTTTGTATTTACAACTATGTAAAAAAGAAAAATGAAGAGAAAGGAAAAAATAAAAAATTTTTAAAAAATACCTTGACAGGCGAGGTATCTTGTATTATTATGTATCACGTAAGGTGAAATACTTAACGAAAGGAGGAGATAGTGTGACAATAGCATCTGATCTTATAAGAGGAAATACGGATACGATTATACTGGCAAGCTTGATGAAAAAGGACAGTTACGGTTATGAGATAAATAAAGATATATCTGCAAAAACCGCCGGCGAATACGAATTCAAAGAAGCGACGCTGTATACGGCTTTCAAGCGACTGGAAGAAGGCGGATTCATTACTTCCTACTGGGGTGAAGATAATGTGACTGCAAGGCGCAGATACTATTCCATTACCGAGAGAGGAAAAGAGGAATATATAAAGCTATTAAATGACTGGAATAAGTCAAAGAACATGATTGAGAAACTAATTGATACGGGGGTGATAGTAAATGGAGAATAAGTTAAAGGCGTACGTTAATAATCTGTTTAGAGATGCGCCTGCGACGGCGAAGGCTTATGAGGTTAAAGAAGAAATACTTCAGAATCTCAAGGATAAATACAATGATCTTGTAACAGAAGGAAAAAGCAAGGAAGAAGCATATAAGATAGCGGTGGAGAGCATAGGTGACTTATCGGAACTTTTTGCCGAACTGGAAAAGGAGATAACTCCCGATGATTCCAAGAGGCAGAAATATCTCGCATTGAGAGCGGTGGTTGCAATGATTTTCGTACTTGCAGCGGTTCCGGTGGTAATGGCGCTGTCATACAGGAGTGTGCTCATAAATATTATGATTGCGGTAATATTGGTAGCCATAGGTGTAATACTTGCAATATACAACAGGACGAACAAACCGGGATATACACAAATCAGTACTCAAACCGACAGAATGGCGGAAATTGAGAGGAAAAGAAGCATAAGAAAATCGGTATCTGGATTTTTGTGGCTTATAATCCTGATAATGTATTTCATAATAAGTTTCCAGACACATGCATGGCATCTTACATGGCTTATATTCCTGTTCGGAGCTGCAGTCGAATGTATATTGGATATATGGCTTGGGAAAGCAAAGAAGTGAGGTGAAATAATATGAATGCAACATCATCAAAAATAATCAGAACCATAGCGATACTGGTAATCATATTCGTAGTTATAGGTCTGGGAGCATGGTATGTAGTGGAACACGGGTTCAGCTGCTTTACTTTTTCCTTTGTCGACGGGCACAGGATTGAGATTCGCAGAGGGCAGTATGAAGAAAAGGCAAGGTATGAGACGGGAACTTCCGGAATAAAAGAGATAGAGGTAAACTGGATAACTAAAGCGGTGGAATTTAAGGTACATAATCAGGACAAGATATTGCTTATAGAGAGTTGCCAGAGAGACTTGTCCAAAGGAGAGAATCTTACTTATACCGTAAAAGACGGAATTTTGAAAATCAGTGAGCTGGAAGATGAGTCAATATTCAGGATAGCTCCCAAGAAAGTAGTTATATGGATTCCGAAAACCTTATCCGAGTCATTATCCGCACTGAAAGCGGACGGTCAGATTTCCGATATTTCAGCACAGGATGTAACGGCTGATACTATTTATCTGGAAACACATACCGGAAGGATTAATGTAAGCAATCTTGCTGCAAGTCGCACCATTACTGTTATTACGGATACTTCTTCGATAACCGCATCGGAATTAAAAGCTAAGAATATTGTGATTAAAAGCGATACGGGTAATATATCTTTAAACGGGATAACAGCGGAGGAAAAAATCAATACGGAGACCGATACCGGAAGAATTGAAGCAAAAGACATAATAGCGGAAACGCTGTACTGCAAATCGGATGTCGGCAGAGTAATATGCAAAAATTACAAAGTAAAGTCCGTTACACAAAAATCCGACACAGGCACAGTGGAAACCGAAGGCTCCTTCAGGACAGGCGAGTTCAGAAGTAATACCGGAAGTATCACAATGAAATGTGCTACTCCACCCGAGAGTATATATGCGGAGACCGATACCGGATCTATAAACCTGTACACGGTGAAAACCGATAAACTTGTTGTTTCGTACAGCACAAGCGTAGGTAAATTTGATGCGGAAATCCCCGTATTGGTTTCTCATTCGGCAGATGCAAACATTAATCTTAAGACTTCTACGGGAAATATATACATCAAACAGTATGAAGCGGAATAAGTAAAACTTAACAAAAGAATATATAGCAAAAAGCAGACAGCATCAGCTGTCTGTTTTACTGTTTCCTTTTAAATACTTTGAAAAGCATAGGATACAGGCATCCTGCAAACAGAATTATAAGAAGATACCTTATTCCGTCGGCAACCGGACTTTGGTTGAACAGGTCCAGGAGAGGCTGTTTTAAGAAGGATTTTATAACCAATACGATTCCGAGACCCACAACCAACTTTATAATCTGCTGCCACCACTTGGCTTTTACTTCAAAGTTTGTGTATTTGATGTCTACGATTATGGAGACTATAATACCGATACAGCAACCTAAAAGTTTCCATCCGTTTTCTATTCCGTGCAGATATTCCGGAGAGCCGGTTTTGTCAAACGAGAGCACTATAAGTGAAATTACGATAGCAAATGCAACAATACCGTAAAGATATACGTCCCCGTATTTATGCTTATCTGCAACACGGAAAGCATAGTAGCAGAGCAATAAAAGCACTACTCCGATAGCTAAAGATGTAAATACATCTGCAGGAGTGTGGACTCCCAGATACATTCTGGAAAAGGCCACAAGAAGTGTAAGAATTACCATAACTATATACACCCGGGTTTTCTTAAGAAACATGGCTACCGATCCGAAAAGACCGATGCCCTGTTGGGTGTGTCCCGAAGGAAAAGAGTAGCCGGTTGCCGCTTCCACCGAGCCTTCCACCGGCTTTGCGGCATTCTCATATGTCCAGGGGCGCGGGACTTTAAAGATTAATTTAAGCATCTGATTGACAAAGGAACCCAGCAAGAATATGAAAAACATCCGGTACCCGGTTTTTTTATCTATACACCATATGACAATCAATATTACTACGGTGAAGAAAAGTTCCTCACCCATTTTTGTGACTAACAGGAAAAACTGATCAAAGAACGGAGTCCTCAGCTGTTCCAATGTTTTTAGAAATTCCATAACAACCCCCCATTTAATTTATTATTATTTCAATTCTATTTTAACTTATGACACCAATTATTTCTATACAAGGTAGACGCCTATTGAAGCGGTTAAACCGCTTATTTTAAGTCTTTTTTATAAACTGCTCACTGCATTTGGGGCAGGTGATTCTTATCTTGCCTTTGTTTTTAGGTACGCGAACCTCGGTTTTGCATTTGGGACATTTATAGTATCTGTGTGTTTTATCGGTAACTTTCTTTTTAATTGAGCTATATTTTCTTTTAACGGGATTCCAGTATTTTAAGAAAAACTGATTTTCCTTTGCTCTTTGAGTGAAATTCCTTGATAGAGTACGGAATACCTGATACAAGGCAACAGCCAGGGCAATAAACAAAAACACATTATTTTTGGTTATCAGGTAAACAAAAAAGAAGAGGGCATACACAACCATTAAAGCCCTGTTCAGCTGGTCCGTTCCGTATCTGTTCATAAAGAATTCTCTTATTCTTCTCATCATTAATTTTAATCTCCCGACATTAATAGTATCATATAATAGATGGAAATTATGAACTGTCCTTAAACTAAATCACCGTTCCCCCGTTTACCGAAAAGACCTGCCCGGTTATAAACGAGGTCTTCTCATCGGCTAAGAAAAGAAGCATTTCCGATACATCCCTGCATTTACCTATTCTTCCCAAAGGAATCATCTCTTCCAATTCCTGTTGAGTATAGGCTTTATTCATATCGGTCTGTATTATGCCGGGTGCGACGCAGTTGACATATATATTTGAAGGAGCCAGTTCTTTTGCCAGCGCTTTTGTAAAGCCTATGACACCGGCTTTGGATACCGAATAGGCAACCTCACAGGAAGCACCGGTTATGCCCCACATGGAAGATATATTTATAATATGCCCCGCTTTTCTGTTGACCATGGAAGGTATCGCACATTTGCATACGTTAAATATTCCCTTAAGATTGACATTGATAATTCTGTCCCAGTCTTTTTCTTCCATCTGAGAAAGAAGGCCCGCATAGTTTACGGCGGCATTGTTTATAACAACGTCAATGTTGCCGAATCGTTCTTTGCCTTTTTTGAACATTTCTTCAACCTGACCATAGTCGGAGACATCGGCTTTTATCACCTCGATATGCTCCTGAAACGAGGGATATTCCGATTTATCCATTTTTGTAGTATGGAAATTAGCGATAACATTGTACCCGGCTGCCAAAAAATCCTCAGTTGTCTGTCGCCCGATCCCCTTTGAAGCACCGGTTATCAAAACAGTTCTCATGCTGCCTCCTATCGATATGTTAGCATAAACCGTATTATTTTTAAACACCGAAGACATTGCTTCAAAGACTCACTTGATAGTTACGGTTAATTGTGAACTTTTTCTGAACTATGTCCGGAATGGCGCCTTTTGTGTTTACAATTTTAGTATATTGATGTATCCTTTATACATCATTCGGAGGGACATAATGAAAAAAAATACAGTTCGCATAGGAATTCTGTTATTAGTTCTTACTTTTAGCGTCATAACATTAGCATCATTTCCTACTGATGATGCCGTAATAGTTAACACTGAAGAAAGAGTACAGTCTGAACAGGCTACCGTTCAACAATCTGCAACCGAGGAAGTGATGAAGGGACCGTGGGAAAATGCCGTAAAAATATACGGCAATACGACACATTCCTTATCCTTCAGTGATTCGTTCAGTGAAAAGTGGTTTGAACTGGAACCCGTGACGGAAGGTAAATCCGTCATTCTGACGATAAGTTGCGACGATCAGGCTGCAACCGGCGTTATATCGGCTCTGTATTACAAAGACGATGTTTTAAGTCAGGGCAATAATGCGGAGAGACTGTTCGGAACCTACATGCTGAACAAACCGTCGGCATATAAGATAAGTAAAGGCGGATCTTATTATCTGAAAGTTTCGGTAATAGGAAACAGTGCAATCGGCAGCAATATTAAATTGAATTACACTACAATCGTAAATGATATATATGAAGACAATGATGTCTGGGAAAGAGC
>Ga0208196_1000096_pt1 | contig 123110 bp, 95 predicted proteins | sample AD_JPNNA7_MetaG_FD_184443 | JGI IMG/M metagenome (GOLD analysis project Ga0208196, IMG submission 184443) | Active sludge microbial communities of municipal wastewater-treating anaerobic digesters from Japan - AD_JPNNA7_MetaG (SPAdes) (version 2) | ecosystem: Engineered > Bioreactor > Anaerobic...
CTTTGCCAGGTGGCGAACGGGACTTTGGGGAGGGCACATAATAGGTTACCCCTTCGGCAGGTGCTGACCCTCTCATCCCCCAACCCCCTTCTCCCCCGCCAGCGGGGAAGAAGGGGGCAAAAGGGGGGTGTGGCGACACCCCCACCCAAAATCCCCCTTCCTGGAGGGAAGGGGGGCAGGGGGGATGGGCTGATAGAAACACGCCTATCTTGTCATACAGAAGCACCTGGCCTACCAAAGTCTACGCCAAACCTGGCATAGGGAATAAGTGGCTTCGTCAGGTTTACGAGCCTGAATAGATACCCACAAATTTGATTAACAGGAGGAGAACAATGAACCGCATGTTTCGTATCGCAACAGCACTATTGGTTTTGGCAACCGTGATTGTATCGGGTTGTACACCGCACCCCACTCAAGTCGTAGCTACCCGCGAAGCCTACCGCTTGCCGGCCGAGAATCGCCCATTGCCCACAGCCACAGCAGGCGAGTATGTTGTGGAAAGCACGGTCGAAGTCGAAAAAGTCGTGGAAGGCGTTGTCCCCGGCGCTTCCACGGGCGGCACGGACGAGCCGAACGACCAGCCTTATGGCGACGTCTTCTTCGAGAACCCCGGCGTCAATCCGCGCATCGACGCCGAGGACGACAACCTTTCTACCTTTGCCGTGGATGTGGACACGGCCTCATACACCGTGATGCGGCGGGTCATCGGCGACGGGTATCTGCCCGACAAAGACTCGGTGCGCGTCGAGGAGTATATCAACTTCTTCGAGCAGGGTTACGAGATTCCCACCGAGAATGCCTTTGGCATCACTATCGATGGCGCGCCCTCACCCTACGTGGAGAACTACCACCTGGTGCGCGTGGGTCTCAAGGGGTATGAGGTTCCGGCAGAGGAACGTCCCGCCGTGGTATTGACCTTCGTCATCGACGTGTCCGGTTCGATGGATATGGAGAACCGTCTGGGACTGGTGAAGGATGCGCTGGAACTGTTGGTCGAGCAACTGCGCCCTACGGATGAGATCGGCATTGTCGTCTACGGGAGCAGAGCGCGGGTGGTGCTGGAGCACACCCCGGTGCAGAACGCCAGCACCATCCTGCGCGCTATCCGGCGCCTGGACGCAGAAGGCTCAACGAACGCCGAAGAAGGGCTGGAAGAAGGCTATCGTCTGGCGCGAAAATACTTCAATCCAGAGGCCGTCAACCGGGTGATCCTCTGCTCCGATGGTGTCGCTAACGTGGGTCGCACCGGGCCGGAATCGATTCTTGAGGTCATCCGCGAGTACGCAGAGAAGGACATCTACCTGACGAGTGTTGGTTTTGGGATGGGCAATTACAACTTGTTACCGGGTCAATCGACAAACGCGTTTCACTGTCAGGGATAATGCATTACACATAGATGATGCGTTCACCATCTTCGAGAGCGAGTTTTGCCGTTACTCTGAGTTCGCGGATAAACCGTTGCTTAAGGGCGAAATCAAGATCGGCCTTAGCCAACCCGGGGCGTATAATCTCAGCAAGTTGTTTAATCGTGCGAATCTGTTGATCCGTGAGTTTTGTGTGATCTATCTGCTTTAGGATATCCTCACGCTCAGCCAATAATTCAGCATCCGCTTTCTCGTATTGTTCGCGTCTTGCCTGTAGTTTTTCCTTGCTGATTGCTTTGTCCAGGTATAGGTCAAGTAACATATCATCCCGTCGAGTGTTATCCTCCCTCAGTTCGTCTATTGCCTTCAGCCTTGCATAAAGGGCTTTGCATTTCCCCTCTGTATTCTGCTGTATTTGCTCGAGTCCTTGATCCATTTTTTCAATATCCTCGAACAGATCACGCACCCATTGCCAAATGATATTATCGACGGCCTCAACGGGAAATCCCGGCAGGTTGCATGTGCCATCTGTGATGCTGCGAGATTTGCCGTTGCAGTGATAGTAGAGATAGACCTTGCCTTTCGATCAACAGGATTTCCCTTGAATATGGTACCCGCAATGCGCGCATGTCATACGCCGGGCCATAAGATACTGATGGCTTGAATGGTTACGTTTCGACATTTGTCGTCCCGCCGTCAAACGTAATTGAGCAATTTTCCAGGTAACTTCACTGATAATGGCTGGAACAGGAACACCTACCCACTCATTGCGTGGTCGTTTAACTCTATGCTTTCGCCGTGTGAGTGGGTTCTTTACCATTTTCCACTGATAGGCCCACCATACCCCGGTATAAGTTTCTCTTTTGAGTATGGGGTATACTTGTCCCGGAGTCCAAACGCCTGTTCCGCGCTTTTTACCCACACCCTCGACTTTGTCACCATAGGACAATACATTCATTCGAACGCCTTTTGATCAGTTCCCAAATTTCCTCTTCAGATTGCCTCCGACAGGAAATCCCTCTCTTGCTAAGGGTTCGCAGTAGAGTACGCACAAATCCATCTGTGCCATTCCTTAACAAGTCGTTTGGCGAGAACTCTACGAATTGCCATTCAGGATGGTCGTCCCAAAACTACTCAAACTCCCGGCGTTCAACTTGGCCGGGCGGCAACGGCCGGCCAGGATGTTTGCGTTCCAGGGCTTGCACGCCGGTCATCTCATCTGGACCGTGACCGCTTGAACCGGTGCGCGCTCCGCGGGGAGCGGTGCGCCGGTTGCGTTGTAGAGAGGGACACGCGGCCCGCGCTCCGCATCGTACAAACCCACGTACACGGTATAGTCTCCGACGGGAGCAGTGGGGGACAGAGTCAGCGTGTGGGCGTCAACGATGATTTGTTCCGCCACCCATGAGGTCGTCGGCGCGCCGCCGTGCTCCGGCCAACTGTCGGACTGCGCCCAGATTGCCCCGTCCGGCCCCACGAGGTGAACGAACACGGTGTAGTCGCGGTCGGCGGTCTTCGTCGCCTGCAAGTACAGCGTCACCGCGAAGGTATCGCCCGGCGCGAGCGTGACCGGGGCATCCACACCGAGCAAACGCGCGAAATCGTCCACCGTCACCACCAGGTCTGTGGTGGGTTGTTGCGGCAGGGTAAAGCAGCGCGCGCGTTGGCGGATGGTCACCTTCCCCACGCCAATCGCCGGCGCGGACGTCGGCGCGACGGTGAGCGTACAGGAACCTTCGGGCAGCAGTGGATCGGTGCGCGGGGCGTACTGCGCGATGTAGCGATGCCCCTCATGCCATGTCACCGGCGCGCTAGGAGCTAACGGCAGATCCCCCTCGAGGCTCACGTTTCCCGTACATGCCAGCGACCAGTGCAGGGTGTCCGGCGGAATACCGGGCAGTCGTTCCCACGCCAGACGGAAGGGCACACGCTCTCCGGCCCATACTTCCGTCGGCAGTGTCCCCACGCCGAGCAATCGCAGCCCGGAGAAATCAGCGACCGGCACGCTGAGGGGTGTTATCCCCGCCAAATCCGTCGCCGGATAGCGCGGCACGATGACTTCCACCTGCCCTAGTTCCACCCGCGTCCCACCGAATGTCCCGTCGGGCCGATTCAGTCCCGTCCACCCCTGGCTGTCGGCGACGCTCAACGTCAGCGTGTAGACGCCCGGCGGCAGCGTGAGATCGATGGGGATGTAGGCTGTCCCCTCGACAAACGCGCCGGTTTCCCATGTCGACGTGCGCCACGCGCGCTCATCCACCAGAATATCACCGCCTTCGGCGTAGAGGCTCTCATCGGCGGTACGCAGCGTCAGGTAGATGTTCAACACTGCCAGGGGGACCTGCGCCTGCCAACGCAGGTGAACGGCCAACGCAGCGGTGGCCTGCACGGTGGGCGGCCACACTGCCGCGACCAGATCCAGCGCCCCGGCAAAGCGTGCACGGAACGGGGCAGCGTCGGGCAACGCCGTCGGCATAAGGCAGTGCTCTGCTGTCAACCCGGCGATTTCGTCCGCCGGTTGGCATGGCGCGGCAGCCAGGAGCGCCACGAGTTGCGCGTCGGTCAGCGGATAGCAATCCGGCATGTGGACATAGAGAAAGGTGTCGCCGGGCGTAAAGCGTTTCTCAAGCCATGCCCGCAAAGTTGCAGCATCGGCAGCCGGGGCAATCGCATCGGCGGGGGCGCCGGGCAACGGGCCGGGCAACACGAGCGGCAGGTCCGGCGGCAAGGCCAGCGTCTGCGTGTACAGCGTCGCCAGGGGGATCCCCGCCAGATGCAGTGTAGCGGCGACGGTATAGCCGGGTTGCGCCGCCCTGTCGCCATCGACGACGAGCGCATCGGCGCAAGGCAGGAGCGGGGTGTTCCGCCGCCACGTTGCCCCGGGGAAGTAGGAGGCGGACCCCGGCACATTGGCGGTGAGCAGCGTCTTGGTCGAGGCGTCGGGCAGCAGGCGCGCTATACGGGTCGCCGCAATCCCGTCACTCTCACCCCAGCCCAGCGGGATGACCTGACGGGCCAGCCATGGCCCGCCGACAAGGGGATCGGCATAGTACAGCGGCAGCGGCGCAACCAGCGCCCACGGCAGCAGCAGTGACGCCAGCAATACCCACTTCCAGCGCGGGTGATGGTGCGTCCACGTTGGCGCCGCAACGCCGGCCAGCAGCGTCATGGCCGAGAGCGCATAGCGGTCGAATTTTTTCGTCGCCAGGGTGATGGCAACAAGGTAGACGAGCGCCGGCAAGGCAAACCACCATAGGGAGGCGTCCTTCGACTGCAAATGGCGCTTGCTGAAGTGCTCCAGCAGCGCTAACACCAGTCCGCTCAATACCGGCGGGGTGAGCCGGAAAAGCAACACGGCGGGGTAGAACAGCGGGCCGGGATCGACGGTGAGTTGCCCGGCGAAAAACACGTCGCGCAGGCCGATGCCTTCGTGATAGCGCGCCGCGCCGAACAGCGTGTTCAGCGCGGCGCGTGGGTCCACCCAGAAGGGCGGGTAGAGCGCCAGATACAAGCCCGTCGTCAGGACGGTGAGGACGGCGACACGCCCCACGCGCTGTGACCAGGGTTCGTGCGGCAGGAGCAGCAGCGCCAACGCCACGCCCGGCGCCATGAGCAGGCCCAGCGTCTTCGTCATGCCGGCAAGCGCCAGGCACAGCGCCGCCAGCGTCAAATCCAGATAATGGCGCTGGAAGGGGATCGCCAGATCCCCGGCTATGCGGGGATCTAGCGATCCCTGCCGGGCATAGCGATCTAGACGAACCGGGGGCGGCTGCCGGTGTGGAAGGACGAGGAGGACAGCCAGCAGGGTGAAGGTGGCTTGCAGTGCATCGGTGTGGAGCAATCCAGAGAGGCCACCGAAGAACGGATCGAGCGCGAGGAAGCATGCCAGCCAGCGCGCCGGCTTCTCAGCGATACGCCGGCGTCCGATCCCATAGACGAGCGCCACGCCTGCTGCTGTGATCACCGTCACCAGCAGCCGGGCGACGGGCAGGAAGAACGCCAGATGCGCAAAGGCGGCGGCGTTCTCCGGCGCGAGCCAGGCGATGTTGCGAATCCACGCGAGGTGGGCGGCCGCTTCCGCCGGATGCAGCCATGTGGTGATGCGGATGCCGAGCGCCCCAAGCGCCATCGTCGTCAGGCCGGGATGACCGGTTTGGGGGATCGCGGCCCAGTCGCGCGCGGCGACGGCGTCGGCGAAGGCCACACTGCGCTGCACCCAGATCGGTTCATCGGGGGTCACGTAACGCTGGAGCGGAGCAAGGCGTATCAACAGCGCCAGGACGAAAACTGCCAGGGCCACCGTCCAGGGGGAACAGGGCCGTAAAAGAAGGCGAGACCGACGGGACGCAGCCATTGGATGGAGCATCGTTGCCTGCGCTAAGGGCGCTACTCTTCGGCGCGGATCATATAGATCGTCTTGCCCTGGACTTCGAAGTAGGTGCGCGACAGCAGTTCACCGAGCAGACCCATCATCACGAACTGCACGCCCAGGATCATCAAGAGAATCGCCAGCAGGAGCAGTGGCCGGTCGCCGATGTCAGCGCCGGTGATGAGCTTGAGGAGTGTAAGATAGAGGCCCAACGCAACCCCCACGCCTCCACTGGCAAGTCCCGCCAGCCCAAAGAATTGCATCGGGCGGGCCACGTAATTCAAGAGGAAGGTGATCGTGAGCAGATCCAGGATCACGCGCACGGTCTTGCTGAGGTTATACTTCGACTTGCCGTAGCGACGCGGGCGGTCGTTGACCGGCGCTTCGACGATGCGCACGCCCATTTCGGAAGCCAGGGCCGGGATGAAGCGGTGCAGTTCGCCGTAGAGTTTGACGTTCTTGGCGACTTCCCAGTGGTAGATTTTGAGCGAGCAGCCGTAATCGTGCAGGACCACGCCGGTCGATTTGGCGATGAGGCGATTGGCGATCATCGACGGCAGGCGACGCGAGAGGAACGGTTCCTTGCGCTGCTGCCGCCACCCGCTGACGATGTCGTATTCGCCTTCTTCCATAATTCTAAGGAGGCTGGGAATGTCGGCAGGGTCGTTCTGCCCGTCGGCATCCATCGTGATGACGTACTCGCCGCGTGCAAGATCGAATCCGGCAGTAAAGGCGGCGGTCTGTCCGAAGTTGCGCCGGAAGCGGATGATGCGCAGATTTGGCTCCTGTTCTTTCAGGCGGCGCAGTGTCGTCACGCTGGGATCGGTACTGCCGTCGTCCACGGCGATGATTTCGTAGGTGCGTCCCAGGTCACGGAGTACGCCGGAGAGTTCGGGGATGAACGTTTCGAGATTGCCGGCTTCGTTATAGATCGGCAGCACGACGGATAGACTTAACTCTGGTGCTATGGCAGGTTCTTTCACTGTGTTTCCTTTTGTTGTACCTGATACCTAGCTGGTAATGCTTCTCTTAACCGCTTCCGGCGGATCATAATCCGCCGTTGCCACGTCAGCGCGGGATTGTACTCCCGCGCAAGCGTATTGGCAGGGAGCTTTTGGATAATTTTCAACGTATTCGCTGTTGTACCACGAAGGTTGAGAGATGCAAACGCACCTTGCTTCTCGTATGACAATCATCACCCCCAGATATGAAATACATCGTGGATAATTGTCAGACAACTGACATATAATGAAGTCCGAGGTTTTGTATGACAGTACCCGAACCCACAGCACTGAATATCCGGCTTCCTTACGTACAGGTCGAAGAGGCCATTGCCGGCATGATCGAGCAGATGGAACCCGGTGATCAGTTGCCGACCGAGCCTGCGTTGGCGAAGCGCCTGGGGGTTTCTCGCGCCACGCTGCGGGAGGCGCTGCGCACGTTCGTCGAGCGCGGCATCCTCGTGCGGCGGCAAGGGGTCGGCACGTTCGTCGCTTCGCGCATCCCCACCCTCGAAGCCGGCCTCGAAGTGCTGGAGAGCCTGGATCACATGGCGCAGCGCCTGGGATTGACCACCAAAGTCACGCATTTGGAGAGCGTGGAACGGTGGGCCACGCCGTCAGAATTGACAGGGTTGGGGCTTCCCGAAACGCAAGCCATAGAAGTCCTGGCCGTAGATCGCGTGATCACGGTGAAGGACGAACCCGTGGCCGACCTGCGCGACGTGACGCCGTTAACCTGCTTGCGGCAGGCGGATCTAGACGGGACGTTTAATGGGTCAGTGCTTGAATTGTTGCTCAGACGCAGTCATCTGATGTTGTCTACCTCGCGTACCGAGATCATTGCAGAGGAGGCCGAAGGACGCCATGCGGCCCGGCTGAACGTCAAGCGCGGCGCAGCGCTCCTCAAGTTCACCGCGCAACTTTATACCTACGATGAGAAAATTGTGGATTATTCCATCAGTTACTTTGTTCCCGGTCACTACAAATTCCACGTGATGCGCCGGGTACAGGCTCAGTGAATCATTTCGAGAGAGTAACTATTCAGCCACCTTTGCCAGGTGGCGAAGGGGACTTTGGGGAGGGCACATAATAGGTTACCCCTTCGGCAGGTGCTGACCCTCTTATCCCCCAACCCCCTTCTCCCCCGCAAGCGGGGAAGAAGGGGGGCAGGGGGGATGGGCTTATAGAAACATGCATATCTTGTCATACAGAAGCACCTGGCCTACCAAAGTCTACGCCAAACCTGGCATAGGGAATAAGTGGCTTCGTCAGGTTTACGAGCCTGAATAGATACTCGAGAGATTGCCATAGCCAGAAAGGGAAGTGATGAAACACGTTGCAGAAATCAGACAGAAAGTACAGCAGCAGCAGGATGACATCATCCAGTTCATGCGCGACATTTGCGCGATTCCGAGCATGGAATCGCAGATTGGGCCGGTGGGCGAGCGTATCCAGGCCGAAATGCGCAAACTCGGCTATGACGAGACGCGCTTCGACAAAATGGGCAACACCATCGGGCGCATCGGCGATGGGCCGAAGGTCATCGTCTACGACTCGCACATCGACACGGTGGGCGTCGGCGATCCTAACGAATGGCCCTGGGACCCGTTCAAGGGCAAGGTGGAGAACGGCTTCCTGTACGCGCGCGGCGCGTGTGACGAGAAAGGCAGTACGCCCGGCATGGTGTATGGGCTGACCGTCGCCCGCGACTTGGGTCTGCTCGACGGCTACACCGTCTATTACTTCGGCAACATGGAGGAATGGTGCGACGGGATCGCCCCCAACGCCTTTGTGGAAGTCGATCCCAAAGTGCGTCCCGACTTCGTCGTCATTGGCGAGCCGACGAAGATGCGCGTCTATCGCGGGCACAAGGGCCGCATCGAGTTGAAGATCACGGCGGCGGGACGGTCGGCGCACGCGGCTTCGCACTATCTGGGCGATAACGCCGTCTACAAAATGCTGGCGGTGATTATGGAAGTCCGTGAACTGGATCGCCGGATGCGCTTCGGGCTGTGCAGCCATCCGCTGCTGGGCCATGCGTCTATCGCTGTGACCGATGTGGAGGTGCGCACGGCCTCGCTCAATGCGGTGCCCGACCGGTTCACCATCTACCTGGACCGCCGCACCACGCTCGACGAGACGCGCGAGAGCACCATCGCGCAGGTGCGGGGGCTGATCGCCGATTACATGCAGCACGAAATCGTCGTCGAGGAGCTGTTCTACGACACGCCCTCGTACACAGGCTTCGTCTTCCCGGTCAATAAATACTTCCCGGCCTGGGCTATGCCGGACGATCACCCGTTGGTGCAAGCCGGACAGCGGGCGCTTGCAGCCCTGTGGGGTGAGGCGCAGCCGCTCGGCACGTGGGATTTTTCCACGAACGGCGTCTATTGGGCGGGCAAGGCGGGGATTCCGGCCATCGGTCTGGGGCCGGGCGACGAGAAAACGGCGCACACGATGCATGAGCACGTATCGCTGGACGACGTTGTGCGCGCGGCGGAATGGTACGCCTGCCTGCCGCAGGCCATCGCAAAAGAGGATGTGTGACCCCAATGCAGAAAACTTGTCAAGGGATTTCGTAACTGTTCAGGCGGGACGCACTTTTACACTTGATATGATAATGGAAAGCGCAAAAATCGCCATTTGAGCCTGGAATAAGTGCGTCCCACCTCTAAGCTGAATAGTTACGGGATTTCTTAACTTTCAACTTTTGATTTGCAACTCTAAACTATTTTTCCAAGGAGGTTTGCCTATGCGTAGTTTTATGGGTCGTGACATTTTGTCTTTGAAAGAGTTCGAACGGAATGAGTTCTGCCACGTCTTCGAGGTGGCTGAAGAAATGGAGCCGATTGCGCGCGAGCGTCGCAACACGGACTTGCTCGCCGAGAAGACGCTGGTCACCGCGTTCTACCAGCCTTCCACGCGCACGCGCCTGGCACACGAAGCCGCGATGCACCGCCTGGGCGGACACGTCACCGGCTTCTCCGACGCCAAGATGACGCGCGCGGGCGACTGGTACCAGGAGTCCATCAAGGATACCGTTCACATGCTGGAGTTCTACGGCGACGTGATCGTGATGCGTCACTTCCAGCAGGGTGCGCCGCACGAGGCCGCCAGATGGGCCAGCGTGCCGATCATCAACGGTGGCGACGGCTGGGGTGAACATCCCACTCAAATCCTCACCGATCTTTACACGGTGCTGCGCGAGAAAGGCCACATCGACGGCCTGCGCTGGTTGGCGGTCGGCGATATGCGGATGCGGACGATGCACTCGCTCGGCTACGCGCTGACGCAGTTCGACTGCCCGATCACGTTTGTCGCGCCGCCCGCGAACGCGCTCTTCGATAATTCACCGGATATGCAAATGCCGGAAAGCTACAAGGCGGATTTCCGCCAGTACGCGCTCGATTTCAGCGAGGCAGAGCATGTCGAGCAGGCCATCGCCGATGCGGACGTGATCCTGGTCGAGCCGGTGATGCAACCGGATTACACCAAGGCGCGCGACGAGCGCAAGGGCGATGCCGGTTTCACCCCCGACAATTACAAGATCACCCGCGAGCTATTGATGCACAAAGCCAAGTCCGACGCGATCCTGCTGCACTCACTGCCGCGCATGGACGAAATCCCCACCGACGTGGATATCACCCGCTGGTCCCGCTACTGGCAGGAAGCCTTCAACGGTGTTGTGATGCGCATGGCACTGTTGGCGCTCGTGTTGGGGGCGATGGAGTAAGTTTCTCGGGTTTGCGCGCGGCCCGGCCGCGCGCAAACCCTCATCTGATGCAAGGAGTGATGTATTATGATTACGAATTTACGTGGCAGAGACTTAATCGGCGATTTGGATTTTTCGAAGGAAGAGGTCGAAACGGTATTGGACGTAGCCTGGGACTTGAAGCGCAAGCGGGCGCTGGGCGAACCGCACCCCTATTTGCGCGACAAAGTGCTGGCAATGTTGTTCTTCTTCAGCAGTACCCGCACTCGCGGGTCGTTTGAAGCCGGCATCGCACAGTTGGGCGGACATGGCGCGTTTATTGATTCCAAGACGACGCAGATTGCCCACGGCGATACGCCCAAAGAGATCGGCGAGATCTTTGGGCGCTATTTCGACGGTCTCGCCATCCGCCACTGCGACTGGGGCTCCGGCAACTCTTACATCAACGCTGTGGCTCAAGCCGCGCGCTGCCCGGTGCTGAACATGCAGTGCGACATCTATCACCCCTTCCAATGTCTGGCCGACCTGATGACGATTATGGAAAAGAAAGGCCGCGACCTGCGCCAGAAGCGCATCGTCGTCTCGTGGGCGTATGCCGCCTCGTATCTCAAGCCGATCTCCGTGCCGCAGTCGCTCATCCTGCAAATGCCGCGCTTCGGCATGGACGTGACGCTCTCGTATCCGCCGGAGTTCGAGCTGATGCCGGACATCGTCGCTGAGGCGCAAGCGCAGGCGCAGCAGTACGGCACCGCCTTCGATATTGTCCACGACATGGCCGAGGGTTTTGAGGATGCCGACGTGGTCTACGCCAAATCGTGGGGGCCGCTGCTGACCACCGCCGACCCCGCCGAGGGCAAGCGCATCCAGGATCAGTACAAGGACTGGATCACCGACGCGGCCAAGATGAAGCGAGCCAAGCCGGACGCCATCTATATGCACCCCCTTCCCGCCGACCGCGACATCGAAGTGACCAGCGAAGTGATGGACGGCCCCAATTCGGTCGTCTTCGACCAGGCCGAGAATCGCCTCCACGCGCAAAAAGCCGTGATGGCGTTGACGATGTGGTAGGAGACTAACATGAGCGAACGAAAATGGGCCGTCATTGCGATTGGCGGCAATTCCCTGATCAAGGACAAGAACCACCAGACGGTACAGGATCAATATCAGGCCGCGCAGGAGACGTGCCATCACATCGCCGACATGATCGAGATGGGATGGGACGTCGCCATCGGGCACGGGAACGGGCCGCAGGTCGGCTTCATCCTGCGCCGTTCGGAGATTGCGGCGAAAGTCGCCGGGATGCATGAGGTGCCGATTGACGTCTGCGGCGCCGACTCCCAGGGCGCGATTGGCTACATGCTTCAGCAGAACTTGAACAACGAGTTCTACCACCGCAAGATCAAGAAGAGCGTCGCCACGGTGATTACCCAGGTGCTGGTAGACAAGAACGACCCGGCCTTCCAGCATCCCACCAAACCCATCGGCGGTTTTATGGATGAGACCGAAGCACAGCGGCGCGTCGCTGAAGAAAACTGGGCGGTGGTCGAAGACGCCGGGCGCGGCTGGCGGCGGGTGATCGCATCGCCGCTGCCCAAAGAGATCATCGAAATCGATGTCGTCCAGGCATTGCTCAACAGCGGCATTTGCGCCATTACCGTAGGCGGCGGCGGCATCCCCGTCATCGAGGACGAGCACGGCAACTATTACGGCACGGCGGCCGTCATCGACAAGGATTACGCTTCATCACTGCTGGCGCAGAAGATCAAAGCGGACCTCTTCCTCATCTCCACCGCCGTTGAAAAGGTTTACATCCACTTCAACACGCCGCAACAGAAGGCTATCGACGTGATGACGGCCTCCGAAGCCCGCCAGTACATCGCCGAGGGGCACTTCGCCAAGGGCAGCATGCTGCCCAAGATCGAAGCCATCCTCTGGTACCTCGACGCCGGCGGCAAAGAGGCGCTTATCACCGACCCGGCGCACATCATCCCGGCGCTGCGCGGCGAGACGGGAACGCGGATTGTTCCCGGTTAGTCGGAGAGTCGAAAGTAGCCGGATAGTCGGATAGTCAAAATATCGTATCTATTCAGGCTCGTAAACCTGACGAAGCCACTTATTCCCTATGCCAGGTTTGGCGTAGACTTTGGTAGGGCAGGTGCTTCTGTAGGACAAGATATGCGTGTTTCTATAAGCCCATCCCCCCTGCCCCCCTTCCCTCCAGGAAGGGGGATTTTGGGTGGGGGTGTGGCGGGCGGCTTCGCCGCCCGCCACACCCCCCTTTTGCCCCCTTCTTCCCCGCTTGCGGGGGAGAAGGGGGTTGGGGGATGAGAGGGTCATCACCTACCGAAGGGGTCACCTATTATGTGCTCTCCCCAAAGTCCCGTTCGCCACCTGGCAAAGGTGGCTGAATAGTTACAAAATATCAAACAAATGGTTTCCCGACTACCCGACTAAAAACTACCCGACTAAAGACTGCCTGACTTCAGACTAAAGGACTATCTATGGATCACGTTCTTGGACTCAAATGTACGATCTGCGGCGCGGAATACGCCGTGGATGACGTGGCTTACATCTGCCCCAAGCATGGCGACAACGGCATCCTCGATGTCGTGTACGACTATGAGGCCATCGGCGCGCTCGTCTCTCCCGTCCACGTAGCGCACACGCCGACCGACGCCGGCATCTGGCGCTACAAGCCCCTGCTACCGGTCGTGCCGGATGCGCTTGTTCCCCCCTTGCGTGTGGGATGGACGCCGCTCTACGCCGCCCCGCGTCTGGCGGAACCGCTGGGACTGCATAACGTCTGGGTGAAAGACGACGGTGTGAACCCGACGGCGTCCTTCAAGGATCGCGCCTCGGCGCTGGCCGTCGTCAAAGCGCAGGAAGCGGGTGCGTCCATCGTGACGACGGCCAGTACCGGCAACGCGGCGGCGGCCCTCGCCGGGCTGGCGGCCAGCGTGGGCTTGCAAGCTGTCATCTTCGTGCCGAAGACCGCGCCGCCCGCCAAAATTGCACAGCACCTCATCTACGGCGCGCGTGTGCTGCTGGTGGACGGGACCTACGATGACGCTTTCGAGCTGACGCTCAAAGTCGCCCGCGAGTTCGGCTGGTATAACCGCAACACGGCGTACAATCCGTATATGTCCGAGGGCAAAAAGACCGCCGCCTACGAAATCTGTGAACAGTTGACCCTCATGCCCGGTCACTCACTTTACCAGTGCGCGGGAAAGTGGACCGCGCCGGATCGCGTCTTCGTCCCTGTGGGCGACGGCTGCATCATCGGCGGTATCCACAAGGGGTTTCGTGACCTGTTGGCGCTCGGCTGGATCGATGTGATGCCGAAAATCATGGGCATTCAGGCCGCCGGCTCCTCGGCGCTGGTGGATGCCTGGGAGCGCGGCTTGCAAGGTTGGGAAATGACGCCGCAGCCCGCCGCTACGATTGCAGACAGCATCAGCGCAGGACTGCCGCGCGACCGCAACAAGGCGCTCGCCGCCGTCCGTGAGACGGGCGGAGCGTACCTGCGCGTCTCCGATCAGGAGATTCTCGACGCGATTCCCCTCATCGCCCGCAATACCGGCGTCTTCAGCGAACCTGCGGCGGCAGCGGCCTACGCCGGGCTGGTCAAAGCTGTGGAGAAGGGGCTAGTAGATGCAGATGAGCGCATCGTCGTCTTGCTCACCGGCTCCGGCCTCAAGGATGTCGGCAGCGCGATGAAGACCGTGGCGCAGCCGCCTATTGTCGCGCCGAATCTGGAGGCGGTAAAAGCGGTAATGAGTAACGGGTAACCGGTAATGGATGACAAGGAGAGGCGGGAGGTCACGCATCACGTATCACGCATTGCGTTGTGGTGGCTTGTGGTTGCGGCGGTGGCGGCATGGCTGCTGTGGATGACGTTGCGCTCGCAGGCGCAGGTTACCGCCGATTTGACCGTCATCACGACGCCCGCTGCCGCGCAGGGGGTCTCGATCCCGTTCCTGATTGGCTTTCTGGGGAACATCGCCGTCTTCATTCCGCTTGGGGCGGCGGCAGCGTTTGCGCTGGCGAACAAACCACGCTGGACGCGACTGCTGGCAGCGACCGCCATCGGCGCGGGATTAAGCGCAGCGATTGAACTGCTGCAACGCACGATCCCAAGCCGTTTCTCCGGCTTTGATGATTGGCTATTGAACACAATCGGCACATTCATCGGCGCAGTGATCGTTAACATCTTGATCTGTAGACGTGACAGGCGGCGTTAGCCTGAATGGATCCTCTTCCTCAGCTCTTGCACCGAGGCATTGCAGCGGTGCGGGCCGGACGCTTCATGGATCTCAAAAAGTGGTAAAATAGCCGGTTAGATAGCCATCCTTTTTTAAGAATGAAGAGACCATGAGCAAACGCAAATTGAAACGCCAGTTGAATCTGCTGCAGGTCATCATGCTCGGTACGGCAGGAACCATTGCCGCCGAGATTTTTGTGTTAACCGGGCATGCGGCAGGGATGGCCGGCCCAGCGACAGTATTGGCGCTGCTGATCGGCGGAATCTTGAGTTACAGCGTCGCCTTGAATTACTGCGAGTTGGCGACCGCCTATCCAGAAGCCGGGGGAGCGATGTCGTATGTGCGCGAAGCCTTTGGCAACGGCCTGCTCTCCTTTCTCGTCGGCTCCATGGATTGCATCTCCAGCACGTTCTATGCCGCGCTTTCGGCCGTAGGGTTTGCCTATTCATTGCAGATCTTCATCCCTGGCCTTCCCATCATCCCGGTGGCAGTCACGGCTATCGGCGTGTTTATGCTGCTCAACATCCTGGGCGTAACACAAGTAGGCAATGCCCAGATCGTGTTGGGAGGGATTTTACTTTCTGCCTTCGCCATTTTTGTGGTCGCCGGTTTAACCCGCCCGACCGGGTTTCGCTGGGACGTATTTCTGGAGGGCGAAACTATCTTCGCGCACCAGGGCTTCTGGCCCAATTTTTCCCGCATCCTGGCGACCATTGCCCTGGTTTACAATGCCTATGTGGGCTTTGAGGTCATCGCCGACGATGCCGAGGAGATCAGCAACCCCAGCCACAACATTCCGCTAGGTATTTTGATTAGCCTGACCTTGTGCACGATCATTTATGTGTCGGTGGCCTTGGTGACGTTGGGAACGGTACCCTGGCGCGAACTGGCCGGCTCCGAGACGGCCCTCACGGACGCCGTCCAACATTTTATCCCCGGCTGGGGTGTACCGATGATGGCTATAGCGGGGATGATTGCGACACTGACGTCCATTAACTCTGCGATGCTCAGCGCTACCCGCGAAGCCTTTACCCTGGGGCGAGATGGCGTATGGCCCCGCATGTTCTCCAAACTAAGCCGTTTCCGTACTCCCGTCGTTTCTATTCTGATCATCGGCGGCATCAGTGCGCTGATTGCCGCTATCGGCATTGTGGACTTCCTGAGCTATATTTCCAGTTCGGGTTATTTGTTTGTACTCTTCTGGGGCAGCCTCTCGCTGGTGCGTCTCCGCAAGCTGCATCCCGATATCGAACGTCCCTTCAAAGTCCCCTTCTTCCCCCTCACCGTGTATATGGCCGGAGCGACGTGTGTGTTGATCATCGCCTTCGCCGACTGGCGCGCGCTGCTGTTTGGCGCCGGCGTGTTGGTCTTGTTTACCATCGGCCGTTATATCGCTCCCCATCTCAATAAGTGGATAGCGACCCACATCAAAACGCAAGAACCGGAGGAAGCCCGCATCTTGATTGCTGCCGCCAGTCCCGCAACCATCGAGAGCCTGACCCATCTGGCGACGATCATCGCCCAGGCCACCGAAGACTCTTACATCTGTGTGATGAGCGTGATTGTGCCGGGGCCGGACTTCTCCCTGGAAAGCGCCCGGTGGCTGGCACGGCGCGTCAAACCTCTCAAGGTAAGTCCGCTGAACCAGATTGCAGAAAAAGCCTTTGCGGAGAACGTCCCGCTGTATACCAAACTGCGCGCGGCTCCTACCATCGCCGATGGAATCCTCGAGGAAATCGAGAGCCGCAGCAACGTCAGGTGGCTGTTGATCGGTTGGCCCGGCCCGGTGAACACCCCTGCTATAGCCGAAAACCCGGTCAAAATCGTGCTACAAAAAGCCCACACCAACGTTGGCGTGGTGCTGGATCGTGGTTTGCGTAAGGTGCAACATATCCTGGTGCCGGTCGGCGGCGGCGCCCACTCCAAAATGGCGCTGCGGCTGGCCTATGAGATTGCCGAAGCTGAAGGAGCGCGCATCACGGCCTTGCGCGTGCTGACCGCAGAAACCAGGCCCGGCGAGACGGAAGCGGAAGAAGTAGAAGACAAGACATTCTGGCTGGGCGAGATGATCGAAGAAGCTCTGGAAAGCATCCCGGAGTGTTTTGAGTTGCGCGTGACGCAAGCCGCCACCGTGCCGGAAGGCATCCTGGCCGAGGCCACCCAACAGCCCTACGATCTCATGGTGATCGGCGCGTCCGAAGAGTGGATGTTGGATACCCGCCTGTTTGGCTCGGTGGACGACTGGGTCGCCGAACACGCGCCCTGTTCGGTCGTTTTGTGTCGCCGGCATGAGTCCGTGCCCCTGGCCTGGCTGCGCTATCGGGTGAAAGTGATCGAGCGCGAATATGCGTCAAATGGGCAGCTTCATTAGAGAACCACTCCGGCGTCTGGGCGCTGGCATTTTTGTCACTTATTAGCTGTTGCACACTAATTGTTGTATTCTAGGAGAGAGATTCTATATGAGTAAACGTAAGCTTAAGCGTCAATTGAGTTTGGTCCAGCTTGTAATGTTGGGGACGATTGGCACGCTCGGCGCGCAAATTTTCGTGTTGACCGGCGAGGCTGCCGCGCTTTCCGGCCCGGCGACCCTGTTGGCCCTGCTGATCGCGGGATTGATGACTTACGTCATCGCCATCAACTATGCCGAAATGGCGACATCTTTCCCGGAAACCGGCGGCGCGATGACTTACGTGCGCGAGGCCTATGGCAGTGGCCTGTTATCGTTCCTGGTCGGTTCGATGGATTGTCTCTCCAGCACGTTCTTTGCCGCCCTCTCGGCGGTAGGCTTTGGCTATTCACTGAACATCTTGTTCCCCTTTATTCCCATCGTGCCGGCGGCTATCTTCGTCATTGTGGTTTTTTCACTGTTGAATATCTTTGGCGTAGGAATGGTGGGCAATACGCAGGTAGCCCTGGGGGTAATCCAGCTACTGTTTTTTGGCATCTACATCGTGGCGGGATTTGTCAGCCCGCATGGATTTCACTGGAGCACCCTGGTCCCCGACGGGAAGTTCTTCATCTATCCCGATGCGTGGACCAATTTCTCCAAACTGCTGCGCACCATTGTCTTGATCTACATCGCCTATGTCGGCTTCGAGGTCATCGCTGACGATGCCGAGGAGGCGAAGGACCCCGATCGTATGTTGCCCCGGGCGCTTATGATCAGCGTGACGTTGGTGATGTTGATCAACATAGTGATGGTAACGGTGGCGCTGGGCACGATCCCCTGGTACGAACTGGCCGGTTCCAAAACCGTGTTGACCGATACGGTAGCGCACACTATCCCCGGGTGGGGCGTCACCTTGATGGCGTTCTGTGGGGTGGAGACGATGCTGACCACCATCAACGCCGCCATGCTCAGCGCCACCCGTGAGGCTTTCACCTTGGGCCGCGACGGAGCGTGGCCCAAGGCGCTCACACGCCTGAGCCGCCGACGCACACCCTTTGTTGCCATCATCGTGGTGGGACTCTCCAGCATCCTGGTAGCCGCCACCGGCCTGGTGGATTTCCTGAGCTACATTTCCAGTTCCGGCTACATGTTCGTGCTCTTCTGGGCCAGTCTGTCCATGGTCCGCTTGCGTAAAAAATATCCGAATCTGCACCGTCCCTTCAAAGCCCCTTTCTTTCCGTTGACAGCGTACATAGCGGCGGGCATGGGATTGTTTATCGTGATCTTCACCGAGACGCGCGCTTTGCTGTTTGGCGTGGCCCTGATGAGTGTGTTGGCGCTGGCTCACTACGTTGGGCCGGTTATAGGTCATTGGTTCAAAGAACGCGCCGAGGAAACGGCCCTGGAGCAAAACTTGATCCTGATCGCGGCAGCCAATCCACAGACCGTGAAGAGCCTGGTGCATCTGGCGGCGATTGTCGCCGAGGCCAGTGAGGATACTTACGTATGTATGATGAGCGTGCTGGCCGCCGGCCCCGATATGCCCCTGGCGGCAGCGCAACGCATAGCCCATCAACTCAAGCCCCAGCAACAGAGCTTTTTCACCCAACTTGCGACCGAGATGACGCTGAAGAATGTGGCGATGTATTCTAAAGTGCGGGCCGCCAAAAGCGTGGCTGAAGGCATCCTGGATGAAATCGAGGAACGCCGCAGTGTTCGACTATTGTTGACCGGTTGGCCGGGAACATTGGATGCCAAAACGATGGCGCACAACCCGATCAAAGTCGCGCTCCAAAAAGCGCATACCAATGTGGCCGTCCTGCTGGATCGCGGGTTGAATGAGGTGAATCACATCCTGGTGCCGGTGGGAGGAGGAATCCATTCGCGTATGGCCATCCGTATGGCGAATGAAATTTCACTGACGGACGTGGCCGAGGTGACGATCCTGCGGTTGCTTCCTGAAACGACAGGAAACACGGCCTCCGAGGGTGAAGCAGCCGAGGAATTGGAAGATCAAACCTTACTGCTCGCCGAGATTGTGGAGGACGCCGTCAATACCGTACCGGAAAACTTCCACCTGAAGGTCGTCCAGAGCGATTCCGTAGCTCAGGGGATTCTGGAAGAAGCCGGGGCGCAGCCCTACGACCTGATAGTGATGGGCGCATCCGAAGAGTGGACGACAGACACACATCTCTTCGGGACGGTCGACGATTGGGTCGCCGAACATGCGCCGTGTTCCGTTATCCTGTGTCGCCGCTATGAGCCTGTGCCCATGGCCTGGCTGCACTATCAGGTCAAAGTCATGGAGCACGAATACAGGGGAAACGGCGACCCGCAGAAGTCTTAAAATTCAGGTTCTTCAGGATCTCGCGGGGTCGAAATAAAAAAACAGCCACGGGTTGGCACGCAAAGTATAAAAAATCAGTGCAAATCCGTGTCATCCGTGGCAAAAGCTAAAGCCGTTTTTCCATCACCACGCCAAGTCTCAGAGAACCAAAATTCAATGGAGAGAGGAAATGATCGATTTAACGATTCGTCCCGAAGGTCTGGAACATGCCATTACCCGCGCCCGCGAGCGCAACATTATCATCCCCACCTTCGCGCAGCAGAAGAACCCGGCGCTGATTCCCGCCAGAATCAAAGCGGAGCTGGCGGGCATCGGTTTGTGGGACATCACGCCGCGCAACCTCTTCCGCATCACCTGGAAGAACGAGCCAACGGCCCATGGCGGCGGCTTTGGCGGCGTGAACTATGTCGAGTTGCCCCCGGCATTGACCGGTGTGGAAGCGCGCATCATCGCGCTGGTGGGCAAGTGGTTCCCCACGGGCGCCCACAAGGTCGGTGCGGCCTTCGGCTGCCTCGTCCCCCGTCTGGTCACGGGGCAATTCGACCCCACGCAGCAGAAAGCCGTCTGGCCTTCCACCGGCAATTACTGCCGCGGCGGCGCTTACGACTCCACGCTGCTGGCGTGCGACTCCATCGCCATCCTGCCGGAAGGCATGAGCCGCGAGCGCTTTGAGTGGCTGCGCCAGGTTTCCGGCGAGGTGATCGCCACCCCCGGTTCGGAGTCCAACGTCAAGGAGATCTTCGACAAGTGCCACGAGTTGACCCGCGAGCGCGGCGACGACATCTTCATCTTCAACCAGTTCGAGGAGTTCGGCAACTATCTCTGGCATTACGAGATCACCGGCCATGCCATGGAGGAGGTGCTCGGCCTGGAGATGCGCCCCGGCGACCGTTACGCCGGCGTCGTCTCCAACACCGGCTCCGGCGGCACCATCGCCTGCGGCGATTATCTGAAGCAAGTGTTTCCCACCAGCAAAATCGTCGCCAGTGAGGCGTTGCAATGTCCCACCCTGCTGCGCAACGGCTTCGGCGGACATCGCATCGAGGGCATCGGCGACAAGCACGTGCCGTGGATCCATAACGTGAAGAACACCGACCTCGTCACCGCCATTGATGACCAGGCTGCCCTTGACCTGATCCGCCTGTTCAACGAACCGGCAGGACGCGCCTACCTCACCAAGCGCGGCGTCCCGGCGCCTCTGGTGCAGCAACTGGACTTGATGGGCATTTCCGGTGTGGCGAACGTCCTGGCCGCGATCAAGATGGCAAAATGGTACGAGTTGACGAGTCAAGATGTGATCCTCACCGTGTGGACGGACTCCATGGAACTATACCAGAGCCGCATCCACGAACTGCGCGAGGCGGAAGGTGAGTACACTGAGACGGATGCTGCTGGCGACTATCACCGCTATTTACTCGGCGAATCCACCGACAACATGGCCGAACTCACGTATCCCGACCGCAAGCGTGTCCACAACCTCAAATACTACACCTGGGTCGAACAACAGGGCAAGACCCATGAGGAAATTCAGCGTCAATGGTACCAGGACGATTACTGGACGAGCTTCCAAAAGCAAGTAGAGGCCATAGACACGCTAATCGAAGAATTCAATGCGCGGGTGGGATTGTTGAAATAGTCGGTTGCACACCGCGCGGGAATGAGTATACTTAAATCAGTCAAGCGTCAAACGTCCATAGGACTTACGCAAATTTCCGTTTGTAGTGACGGTTTTAGCCGTTCTTAGCTCCTAAGAGACGCCTGAAGGCGTCACTACAAATCCTCCACCGCTTGATTCGAACCAGGCTTGCGTAAGTCCTGGTCCAATGAAACAGCTTGGCGTTTGACGTTTTTTGTCGGGCCAACCCATGCTCGGGTCGGTCTCCTGCTGTACCCGACGGGGCGCGGTTGGAGACCGGCCCCCGCCAGAAAACATACACTGAGGTGAGGTGCGTATGAATCCACGGTTTTCGGTTGTTGCACCGGTTTACAACGAAGAAGAACTCGTCGAGCAATTCTATCAGCGCGTCCACGACGTTATGGAAGGCGGGGGAGAATCCTGGGAACTGGTGCTTGTCGACGATGGCTGCCGCGACAAGTCCCCACAATTGATGGACGCCATCCACGCCCAAGACCCGGAGCACGTCGTCATCATCCACTTCGCACGGAACTTCGGCCACCAGATTGCCATCACCGCCGGCATGGATCACGCGCGCGGCGACGCGGTTGTCGTCCTCGATTCCGACTTGCAGGACCCGCCGGAGGTCATCCCCGCACTCATCGCCAAATGGCGTGAGGGATACGAAGTCGTCTACGGCGTGCGCACCGAACGCGAGGGCGAGACCTGGTTCAAGCTGTTCACCGCGCGGCTGTTCTACCGCATCATCCAGGCGCTCACGGATGTGGTTATCCCCATGGAGGCCGGCGACTTCCGCCTGCTGGATCGCAATGCGCTCGACGCCCTCCAACAGATGCGCGAGCACCATCGCTTTGTGCGGGGCATGGTTTCGTGGATCGGCTTCCGACAGATCGGCGTGCCGTACAAACGTCACGCCCGCACCGCCGGGGAGACGAAATACCCGTTCAAAAAGATGTTCCGCCTGGCCCTGGATGCCATCACCGGTTTCTCGATTTTTCCGCTCAAGCTGATGCAATGGCTGGGCCTCGGCGCGACCGGGTTGGGCATCCTGTTCGCGCTCGTGTTGTTCATTCTCAAACTCAGCGGCTCGCTGCCCCTCGTGGGACAAGGACTGACGGCAAGCCTGGTGCTCTTTCTGGGCGGCGTACAACTGCTCGGCATCGGCGTCCTGGGTGAGTACATAGGCCGCATCTACGATGAAGTTCTCGACCGCCCGCTCTACATCGTGCGCGAGATCAAGCGGCAAGAATAAGCACATCTCCACATACAAGCTCGCCATTCACCATTTGCCATTTTCAATTTTGAGGTTGCCTATGGCTCTCTGGGATGTTTACTACACCGTCACCAATCTGGATGATGCTGTGCGGTTGCTGCGTGAACACAAAGAGAAAGCGCGCATCATGGCCGGCGGCACCGACCTGATCGTTGAGATGCAAAATAAGGTGCGGCTACCGTCGGCCTTGATCGATGTGACCCGGGTGGGGGGACTGGATGAAATTCGCCTGGGACACGATGGCTTGATCCACGTGGGACCGACGACGACCCATGCGCAGGCTGCTGCCTCGCCGTTGATCCAGGAACGGGCGCTGCCTCTGGCGCAAGCCTGCTGGGGGGTGGGTGCTCCGGCGCTCCGCAATCGCGGCACCATCATCGGGAATCTGGTCACGGCGTCCCCGGCGAACGACACGATCACGGCACTGCGGGCCTTACAAGCCAGTTTGGTCCTGCGCAGTGAGCGTGGACAGCGGATTGTGCCTCTCGCCGATTTCTACACCGGCGTCCGCCGCACGGTCATGGAGCCGGATGAAATGGTGATCGATTTGACATTCGCCCCGCTGAACGCTGACCAGCGCGGCATCTATCTCAAACTGGGGTTGAGACGCATTTTGGCAATTGCGGTGACGAACGTTGCCATGGTGCTCACCCTGGATCAGGCCCACAATGTCGCCGAGGCGCGCATTGCCCTGGGCAGCGTCGCGCCGACCATCATCCGTGTCCCTAAGGCCGAAGCCGTCCTGAAGGGAGCACCGCTCACCCCGGAGCGCATCGCCGAAGCCGCCCGTCAGGCAGAACAGAGCACCTGCCCCATTGACGACGTGCGTGGTTCGGCGTGGTTCCGCACCGAGGAAGTCGGCGTGCTCGTCCAACGTGGCCTGGAGGCCATCCGTGCGGGTGAAACACGGCTGAACCTGCCGGTCCCTGAGGCCCTCGTGCGGCTGGGGGAGAAGGCTAAACGTTCGCCCCACCTCTGCGGGCCGACCATCGCCCACCATGCCGGAGGTGATGAACCGATTCAGTGCGTTGTCAACGGCGAAAACGTCTCGGTACAGGGCGCGAATGACACAACGCTCCTGCGGATGCTGCGCGACGATCTGGGACTGACCGGTACAAAAGTCGGCTGCGAGGAAGGTGAATGTGGCGCGTGTACCGTCTGGCTTGACGGCATGGCGACGCTCGCCTGCCTCACCCCGGCCCCGCGAGCCCACGGCGCACGCATCACCACCATCGAAGGGTTGAGCCAAAACGGCGATCTGCATCCGGTACAAAAGGCGTTCATCGAGGAAGATGCCGTGCAGTGCGGCTACTGCACCCCCGGCTTCGTCATGAGCGCCGCTAAACTGCTGGATGAAATGCCGAACCCCACCCGCGAGCAGATCAAGACCGCGTTGAGCGGTAACCTGTGTCGTTGCACCGGCTACTACAAGATCATCCGCGCCGTCGAAAAAGCTGCTGCCAAAGGGCGCTAGTCAGCAGGCAGGCCGACGATGAAACGAGGCATTCCTCAAAAGGGCACAGACCGCATCACCCTCTACACCCGCACGTATTACTCCTTGTTGCGCACGACGGATGCGGTGCAAATCCGCAGCCTGGAAGAAACGCACATCGGCATGAAGTCGTCCCTGCACACGGGGGCCACTAAACAGAAGCCGGACATGGACGCTTTCATCTACGGCAGTTTGCGTCTGCCCCATTGTATCCTTGACACACGCCTGATCCTGATGGGACAAAGTGACGAGGTCTTCCACCAGCGTGGCTACTTCAATGTGGAAGCCTGGCAGCCCGTCACCGCGCAAGCCAGGCGGCGGCGGATGTTTTTCAACGGCAAAGATACCCTGGCAGCCTACATCGCCAGCATTTCCGATGTGGATGACATTGTGCCCACCCTGACGGCGTTCCAGATCGAGTGGAACAAGATGCACGACTTGATCGGTCTGCAAGCGGGTCTGGCGCAACGTCTGCACGAGTGGGCCACCGCGTGGAAACCAGACGCCCCTGACGACGGAGCATTGATGGAGGAAACGCGCCGGGTTTTGCGGCTATCGGCGCGCGACTGGCAACGCCTCGAACAGGCCTGGGGTGAAGATTTTCCGCCCCTCTTATGTCACCTGGCCGCTGATCGTCAACGCATGGCCGTCAGCCTGCTGGCCGGCTCGCACATCGCCTACCGCCGTGCGACGCAGCAATGGTGGAACCAGGTGAACCGGCACGTCGACTTTGATCTGTCGCAACGCCCCACGTACTTCGTTTCCAGCAACACGCACAGCCTGGTCAACATGGTGACGGGATTTGCACTGCGCCATGAAGAACGTTTGTTGGCTTACCTGGAATCGGGCGTCGACCCCGCTCTGAGTGAGGAGGCCGAACGTATTCGCCGCCGCGAGGTGCCCAGCAATTGGGCCAATTTCCTGTATTACGTACTGCGGAATTACCTGACCACCCAGGACGGCGCAGACCTGTATGCGGCGCGCCAGACCTACGAAGTGGAGCACGGCATTACGCGGGTGTTCAGCCAGCACACCTTCGATCTCGAAGTGCAGGTCATCGAACTGGGGCGCCTGAACCCCGACCATGGCGATCCCCGGCTACAGGACCTCCCCCTGGAACGGCTACGCGGCAGCCAGGCGGTCATTTTGAACATCGACTATCCGCTAGGATTTGCGGCTTACCACCTCCTCACCCGTCTAGCCATCAACGTGGGGGAACTGCGCGGAGCTTACATCATCGGCAAAGCTGCCACCCTCAACGGGCGTATCGGCGATGTCCTCATCCCCAACACGGTTTACGACGAACACTCGCGGAATACGTATTTGTTCGGCAACGTCTTTACCGCCAGTGACGTTTCACCTTACATCGTCTATGGCGATGTATTGGACAACCAGCGCGCCATCGCTGTATGGGGTACCTTCCTGCAAAACCGCGCCTATATGGAAGGGTTCCTCGACGCTGGATATACCGACGTTGAAATGGAAGCGGGACCCTATCTCTCCGCGCTCTATGAATTCATCCGTCCCCGCCGCTATCCCATCAATGAAATCGTCAACCTGTACCGTGTGCCCTTTGAGATTGGCGTCTTGCACTACGCCTCGGATGCACCGATGAGCAAGGGCAAGAGTCTCGGCGCGCACAACCTGTCGTACTTTGGGATGGACCCCACCTACGCCAGCACCGTCGCCGTGCTGCGGCGGATATTACAACTGGAGACGCAGGAACACTGAAAGGCGATTGCGAGCCGTCACAAGACAACTAAAGAAGCATAATGAACGTTCAAGCAGCCACCTTAGGTAAAATTCAAATCCTGGAAGCGCTGTACCGTCGTGGGTATCAAAGCCAAATCATTGAACACACGGTAGACAAACTGATTGTCTTAGAACAAGAACGTACCCAGCGCGAACTGGCAAACCTGGATTCTCGGCTACAGGCATTTGAAACCGGTTTCGATATGTCCTCAGAAGAATTTTATCGGCGCTACGAGGCCGGGAAATTGGGAGACTCCGCCGAATTTATGGAATGGGCTTCATTCTTCGATATGCGCATTGCGGTTCGCCAGATGTGTGGAAGACTAGCGGAGGAATAGTAAAATGGCGGCAACACCAAATAGCGCCACAGAAAACGTGATAGCAGCGATGATCAAGCGGATTGTGCAACAGTTCGATCCCTTGCGCATCATCCTGTTCGGCTCGCAGGCGCGCGGCGACGCTGGCCCGTGGAGCGATGTGGATTTGCTCATCGTGTTACCAGAAGTTGCTAACAAGCGCGAAGCAGCGGTTGAAGTTCGACGCGCATTGGTAGATTTCACCGTCAGCAAGGACATCATCGTGACCACACCGGATGAGATTGAACGACGGGGCGATCTGGTTGGCACAATTCTTCGGCCAGCGTTACGAGAAGGGAAAGTGTTATATGAACGAAACTGAGCATTATTTGGAAATACATCGCTGGTTGCAATATGCTGAGGAAGACCTTTGCGCGGCGGAAAGAATGTTGCAGCAGGAAGATGCACTACCGCGCCATATCTGTTGGTTGGCGCAACAAGCGGCTGAGAAAACCCTCAAAGCAGCTTTGGTTTTTATGCAGATAGAATTCCCACGCCGGCATGACTTGGATGTATTACGCAATCTTCTGCCTAATAGCTGGCAAGTCAAGACGGAATACCCCGATTTGGCACAATTAACCGAGTGGGCCGTTGAGTCGCGCGCGCTATCCCGGCGATTGGCCAGATGCCGTCGAAATTGACGCCCGCCATGCTGTAGCACAGGCGCGCGGGATTTGGAAGTGCATTTACACTGATTTGCCCCAACATGGGTTCATGTGGCAAAGAACAGAGGTAACACTATGAAATATAACGTCGTCGGCCAAGCGGTGCCGCGCATCGATGCCCGCGCGAAAGTGACGGGCACTGCGCCGTATCCCGGCGACTTCGTGATGGACGGGATGCTGTATATGAAGCTGCTGTTCGCCGGACGACCCCACGCGCGCGTGGTGCGCGTCGATACGACGGCAGCGGAAGCGCTCCCCGGCGTCGTCGCCGTGTTCACCGCGAAGGATGTGCCGGTCAACGAATACGGCTTGCAATACCCCGACCAGCCAGTGCTGGTGGGGCCCCCCGCCCCGGCAGGGTGGATGAAGGCGGGGCAAGACAGCGTGCGCTTTGTCGGCGACCAGGTGGCCGTCGTCGTCGCCGAAACGGAAGACATCGCCGCCCGGGCCGTCGCACTCATTACCGTGGAATACGAAGATTTGCCCGTCATCAGCGACCCGCGCGACGCGCTCAAACCGGATGCGCCGCGCCTGCACCCGCCCTATCCCGGCATTGACATCCACCCGGAACTGGTTTTCGATGGCAACATCGCCTCACGGCACCGCATTAACCGTGGCAACGTGGAAGCAGCGTGGGAACAGGCCGCCGTTGTGGTCGAAGCGGAATACGAAATCCCCGGCCAGGAGCACGCTTATTTGCAGCCCGAGGCCGGCCTGGGCTACATCGACGAGGAAGGCCGCGTGACGGTGGTCGTCGCCGGGCAGTGGACCCACGAAGACCGCGCGCAGATCGCGCACGCGCTGGCACTGCCGGAGGAACAGGTGCGTGTGATCTACCCGGCCATTGGCGGCGCGTTCGGCGGACGCGAGGATATGTCGGTACAGATCGTGCTGGCGCTGGCGGCGCTGCGCCTGCGCCGCCCCGTGAAAATCGTGTGGAGCCGCCGCGAGTCGATCAGCGGACATCACAAGCGCCACCGCGCCTTCGCCCGTGCGCGTTGGGCCGCCGCCGGGGACGGGACCCTGCTCGCGGCCGAGACCTACGTCATTGCCGACGCCGGCGCCTACGTCTACACGACGAACAAGGTCATGGGCAACCTGCTGTTGACGTGCAACGGCCCGTACCGCATCCCCAACGTCAAAACCGAAGTGCTCGGCGTTTACACCAACAACATCCCCGGTGGTGCATTCCGCGGATTCGGCGCGCCGCAGGGCAACTTCATCGCCGAATCGCAGATGAACAAGCTGGCCGAAGCCCTGCACATGGACCCGATGGAATTGCGCCTGCGCAACCTCATCCGCAACGGTGAGCCGATGCCATGGGGCAGGCCCTTGCCTGACGACGCGCGCGGGTTGGAGCAAGCGCTCGTCGCCGTGGCCGAGGCGCTGGGTTGGGAACACACCGCCGACGGCTGGCGCGCGCCGACAACCGAAAGCGGGCGCGGCGTAGGGATCGCGCTAGGATTCAAAAACATCGGCTATTCGTTCGGCTACCAGGAGAACGCCTGGGCCAGCATCGAACTGCGCGGGGAAGGAGGCATCGACGAGGCCGTTGTCTACGCCGCCAGTTCCGATGTAGGCCAGGGGACGCGCACCGTCATCTGTCAGATGGCGGCGGAAGCGCTGGCACTGCCGTTAGAGAAGGTGCGTCTGGAAGCCATGGATACGGCGATCACCGGCAGTGCGGGATCATGCTCGGCTTCACGAATGACATTTATGATCGGCAACGCCATCCGCGGCGCAGCGGCAGCCGCCCTGGAGAAATGGCGTGGTGAGGAACGACCGGCCAAAGCCGAATACACCTATCTCGCGCCCCAAACCACCCAGATCGATCCGCAGACCGGTTCCGGCGATCCCAACTTCGCTTACGGCTATGTCGCCATTGCCGCCGAAGTCGCCGTCGATGCGCACACCGGCGAATGGTCGTGTTCCAAAATCGCTTGCGCCAACGACGTGGGACAGGCGATCAATCCCCGTCTGCTAGAAGGGCAAATTGAGGGCGGCGTGATTCAGGGGCTAGGGTGGGCCATGACGGAACACTTCATCCAGCGCGACGGCTATCCGCTGACCAACACCCTCAGCACCTATCTTATTCCTACCGTTGAAGACATCCCCCCGCACGTCATCTCCATCCTCATCGAAAATCCAGAGACAAACGGCCCCTGGGGCGCACGCGGCATGGCCGAGATGCCTTTCATCGCCGTCGCCTCCGCCATTCACCATGCGTTGCGCCATGCCACCGGCGTGTGGTTCAACCGTTTCCCGTTCACCGTGGAGCGTGTCTTGCGCGGATTGAAAGGCAAGTCCGATGAATCGTTCATAACATGACACAACATACCTTACCCCTTACCCCTCACGCCTCACGTATCGGCATCCTCGGCGGCTCCTTCGATCCGCCGCACTACGGGCATCTGGCGCTGGCAGAGACGGCGCGTGTGCAACTGCACCTCGACGGCGTGCTCTTCGTCCCCGCAGGCGAACCGCCGCACAAACGCAACCGCCCCCTATCCTCCGCCGAGGATCGCGCGGCAATGACCGCCGCCGCCATCGCCGACAATCCCGCTTTCATGCTCTCCCGCGTGGATCTGGATCGTCCCGGCCCGCACTACACCGTGGATATGCTGACCCTGCTACGAGCACAATACCCGGATATCGACGCATGCTTCCTGCTACTGGGTGAAGATTCGCTCCATGATTTGCCTCTCTGGTACAATCCCCAGGGCATCCTCGAACTGGCCTATCTGGCCGTGATGCCGCGTCTGAGCCAGCGCGTGGACCTGGCAGAACTGACGGCAGCCTTGCCATTCGTAGCCACAAAACTGGTCTGGTTGGATGTGCCTCTGGTGAACTTGGCAGCCACCGACCTGCGCCGTCGCGTGAGTGAAGGTTTGCCATTGCGTTATCTCGTCCCGCCGTCTGTAGAAGCCTACATCCATGAGCACAATTTGTATCAGCGAAGCGGCGAATGAGCCAATCAGCACATCAGCGCATCAGCACATCGGCGAATGGGTGAATCAGCGAATCGGTGAATAGACAAGACTACGAGAATATCCCTACTCTTCGCTCCGCACTCTTTACCCATTTCTCATTCCCCGCCTTTGTGGTACATTTGGAGAACCTGATATTCAGGCTTAACTTTATGGGTGGAGGCACGGACGGATGCGTCGTTGGTGGATTCTGTTGTTGGTGATGGTACTGCTGAGCGGCTGCTCAGAGGCGCAAGATTTACTGGGGCTGGTGATCCAACCGAAAAAGGAAGCGGGGTTGCCATCAGCTTATGTCGCACCCACGCCCGAAGCCACGTATCCGCCGGAGATGGCGACGATGGCGCGCATCCTGGCGCGCGGGGAGATGGTGGTGGGCGTGCGCTATGATCTGGAGCCGTTCTCCTACATCACCGCCAACAGCGAACTGGCCGGCCTGGAGATCGATCTGACCCGTGAGTTGGCCCGGCGCTGGCTCGGCAACCCCGATGCCGTCCGTTTCCGCCAGGTGCGCTCCGATTCGGCGTTTCAGCATCTGGCTAACGGCACAGTCGATATGGTACTGGCGGGCGTCGTCCACACCCAGGAACTGGAAGCGCAGGCCGATTTCAGCCCGGCGTATTTCACCAATGGCATCGCCTTCTTGACCTTCCCCGACGTGGGCATCCAGGATATGACGGGGCTACAGAATCGCAAGATCGGCGTGGTGACATGGACTGGCAGTCGTGAAGCTATCGATGCGACAATTCCGGTATCGAAGACCTTCATCGCATACGACAATTTCTTCGAGGCAGTTGAAGCCCTGCGTACCCGTCAGATCGACGCCTACGGCGACATGCGTCACCGCCTGGAGCGCGCCCGACGGTCCGTTGCCGGATCGATCGTGGTGCTGCAAACCACATCCGAGCCGGTCGCGCTCGTCTACCGCCAGAACGATCCGTTCTTCGCCAATTTAGTGACGCTGACGTTCGAAGATATGACCGTCGATGGCACCCTTGACGCCCTTTACGCTCGCTGGCTGCCGGACGTTTCGCCGCCGCGTCTCGTTCCGCTGTTGGGCAATGCGCCCACACCCTCCCCTTCCACAACCCCACAACAACTTTCCACGCTGGATGTGCTCGCGCGCATCCGTGGACGGGGCACGTTGACCCTGGGATACTTCGTCGATCGCTGGCCGTATAGCGCCAACCGCGCCGACGGTGTCCCCACCGGCTTCGAGGTACGCTTGGTTGAGCGTATCGCCGAACGCTGGCTCGGCAGTCGCCAGGCCATCACCTTTGTTCCCGTGACCGAGGCCGACGGCCTCTCGCGCTTGCTCCAGGGTGAAGTCGATATGCTTGTCGGCAACTGGATCCCCACGCGGGAGATGGAATTGGAGACGGATTTCTCCATCCCGATACTGGATGACGGCGTCGGCATCTTTTCCCCGGCCGCAGCGCCGGTCGCGGATTTAGCGGCGCTGAACGGACGTTCCGCCGGTGTTATAGCCGGGTCCGCGGGAGAACGCGCGCTGCCCGACATAGCGCAGGCTGCCGGCGTGGGCATCTCGACCGTGCGCTACCCGGATCTAAACACAGCATTAGCAGGCTTGGGGCAAGGTGAAGTCGCTGCCCTTGTCGGCGAACGACGCGCCTTGTTGCAAATCCAATTCACCCAACCGGGCTATGTGATGACGGAGCAACGCTACACTTACCGCCCGGTGGCGCTCATCTTACCCCAAGGCGACTCCGACTATCGTGACCTGGTCAACCTCACCTTAGCCGCCCTGCAGGGCGATGGCACCTATCAGGAAGTGTACAGCCTGTGGTTCGACGACCCAGTCCCGACCATGACGGTCTGGCCCGGACATCCGGCTGTACCGCTGGTGGTCATCAGCACGCCATGACCATCCGCACTCAAACCTCGTTGCGGGGTAGCTGTTCTTCATCCTGTTATTGCGCTTCGTCCTGTTAAAGGAAGCACTCCCATTCAACAGAAAATTGCCCCCTACGAAAATTTGCCTATAATAGAAGGTAAGAATCTATCATGGCCAGGAGATATTTATGATGAAGGGGACCGCCTCGGAAGAGGGCGAGGAGCAGGACGCCATGGCGTCGCTGTTGGACCAATATATGGAAACCAACATGTGTCACCGTGGCGATGTGGTTGAAGGAGTTATCGCGTCCGTCAATTCCAAAACCATCCTCATCGACATTGGAGGCAAAGCGGATGCCATCGTCCACCCGCGAGAAATCGAAAGGATGATGCCTCGAGAATTGCAGGCGCTCAAACCCGGCCAGGGTGTGAGCGTCTACATTATCGATCAGGGCGATGACGACGGCACGATGCTGGTGTCACTGGCCCGCGCCGCGCAACAGAATGACTGGGACCGGGCGCGCAAGCTACTGCGAACCGAGGAGGCGGTTTCCCTCCCTGTCATCGATGTGAACAAGGGCGGCGTGATTGTGCGCCTGGGTCGACTGCGCGGGTTTGTGCCCGGTTCACAGTTATTGCCGCTCTGGCATCCTCAGCACAATGCCACGGAAGCGGGGAACCGTTGGGAGTCGTTGCTCGGAGAGACTTTGACATTGCGGGTGATCGAGGTCACGCCAGAACGCAACCGGCTTATCCTTTCCGAACGACGCGCCGCCGACAGTAAAGCCATCAAACGCAAAATCCTGGAAAAGCTGGCAGTCGGCTCTGTCGTGCGAGGAATCGTCAACAACGTCGTCCCCTTTGGCGCCTTTGTGAATGTCAACGGCGTCGATGGATTGCTGCATATTTCCGAACTTTCCTGGAAGCGCGTCACCAAACCCCAAGAGTTCGTGCAAGTGGGGCAAGAAATCGACGTTTACATTTTGGACATCGACCTGGAACAAGAGCGCCTGGGATTGAGTTTGAAGCGACTCGTGCCTGACCCCTGGGAAAGTATATGCGATACCTATCAGGAAGGGCAGTTGGTTGAAGCTACCATCGTTAATTTGACGACGTTTGGGGCTTTTGCCGCGTTGATCGATGAGCCGGAAATCGAAGGACTGATTCATATCTCAGAGTTGGCCGATCATCCCATCACCCACCCGCAAGAGGCCGTCAAAGTCGGGGAGCAGCACACTTTGAAGATCATCTCCTTGCAGCCGGAGGAACGACGCATCGCTTTTAGCTTAAAGCAGGCCATAGCGCCGTTGGCAAATGCCTCACCGCCATCCGTGACTGTTGACTCTCCCGCGACGCCTGACGAGAGCGGGCAAAACGCAGCCTGATTTCGCCCATCCCATTGGCTACTGAAATAACTCCTTGGCGGATCGACGTTCGGCAAACGTGACGGCAAAGATGGAAGGGGCCCCAGTTGCATTGCCGGGGTTTTTCTACATAGGGACGGCGTTCGGGCTTTCTCGGTCACGAAAGGAGCCTTAGCGTGTTCAAAGAAGCTGAATTGGTACGTATCCTGAAAAATCAGGCCGTACAATGCCGTGTTTGCGAGCATTACTGCACTCTGCGCCCTGACGAGTGGGGAAAATGTGGAGTCCGCGTCAATCGCCAGGGCAAAATCTACCTGGCCGTTTATGGCAGTGCCGTCGCCGTCCACGTCGACCCGATTGAAAAGAAGCCCCTCTTCCACTTCCTCCCCGGCAGTAAAGCATTCTCCGTCGGCACTTATGGCTGCAACATGCATTGCCGTTGGTGCCAAAACTGGCAGATTTCACAGGTTAAACAAGTCGATGAAAGCCACACTCCCGCCGGCGAAGCGCTATCACCGGAGACGATAGTCGCTCTCGCTCTCCGCCAGCACAATGAGTCGATTGCCTACACCTACAACGAGCCAACGGTTTTCTTCGAGTACACCTATGATACGGCCAAATTGGCGCACGCCCGCGGCCTCAAAAATGTCTACGTCTCCAATGGTTTTATGTCACCGGAGACCCTGGAACGTCTCACACCGTATCTGGACGGCATCAACGTCGACCTCAAGGGCTTCACCCCCGCGTTGTACGAGCAATACTCCGGCGCACGGCTTGAGCCGGTCAAGCGCAACATCACCGCCATTGCCCAACAAACCAATATCTGGATTGAGGTGACAACCCTGGTCATCCCCGGCCTGAACGATTCCGATGAGGAATTGCGGGCCGCGGCGACGTGGCTGGCTTCGGTGAACCCGGAGATCCCCTGGCACCTCAGCGCCTTCCATCCCGACTATCAGATGCTCGACCATCCCAGCACCGACTCGGCCACGCTCAAACGCGCTTACGCCATCGGAAAATCCGCCGGCCTCAAATTCATCTACCTGGGTAATGTCCTTGATCCTGAAGGCGAGAACACAGTCTGTCCTACGTGCGGCGAAGTGCTGATTCAACGCTATGGCTACAACGTCCGGCCACGCTGGACGACGCCGGGGGTGTGTCCTAAGTGTGACACGCAGATTCCCGGCGTTTGGAATTAACAAGAGGGGTGTAACCGAACCCTTGGTACGCAGCCCTGATAACGAAAATAATCACAGGACTCCTTGGCTAGCGACTAGCAGACTATTTTATACGAGGAGGTTACAATGGCTAAGACAATACGCCCTGCTGCTGTAGCAGGAATGTTTTATCCCCATGCGCCGAACGTCTTGCGCCAAGACATTACCGACTTCATGAACAAAGCGACGCCGCCGGCGCTGACAAACGTGCGGGCGGTGATCGCGCCGCACGCCGGCTACACGTATTCTGGCCCGGTCGCCGCCTTCGCCTACAAACTTCTGGCCGGCCAGCCCACACCCCCTAAGCGCATCTACCTGATGGGGCCATCCCATCGCGTGTGGTTCTCCGGCGTCGCCTTGGCGGACTATGCCGCCTTCAACACACCGCTGGGCGACCATCCGTTGGACGTTGAAAAGATCGAGGCCCTGGCAGCATCTGGTGATCCTTTCGCTGCGCACAATGCGCCCCATGCACCGGAGCACTGCCTCGAAGTCCACTTCCCCTTCCTGCAAGTAGTTTTCCCCAACGTCCCGGTCATCCCCATGCTTTTTGGCGATGTAGATGCGTCATACGTCGGCCAACGCTTGAATGAGATGCTGGAAGCAGAGGACATGATCATCGTCAGTTCCGACCTGAGCCACTTCCACGACAACCGGACGGCGCACATGCTCGACCGCCAATTCGTGAACGCGGTGCTGGAAGGCAATCTACGCGAGGCCGCGCAGGGCGAAGCGTGCGGGCAGGCGCCGGCCATCGCTCTGATGACGATTGCGGAAAAACGCGGCTGGCATGCCCATCTGCTCGACTACCGCACTTCCGGCGACGTCACCGGCGACACGACGCGCGTGGTAGGGTACGCCTCCATCGCCTTTGTGGAGGCTACCCCATGACCACAGCATCCCTGACGACCGAAGAACGCCACTATCTGTTGACCCTCGCCCGCGAAACCATCGCCGAGGCAGCCGGATGCAAGCCAACCTCTGAGCCACGTCCGCCGGCGCCGCCCCGCCTGAACGCGCCCGGCGCTGCGTTCGTCACCCTGCACACGCGCGAGGGCGAGTTGCGCGGCTGCATCGGCTCGTTGATCGCCCACCGCCCCCTGGTCGAGGATGTGCGTGAGAACGCCCTCGCCGCCGCGTTCCGCGACCCCCGTTTCCCCCCGGTCAAAGCCGCCGAACTGGATAACCTTGTCATCGAAATCTCGGTGTTGACCGCGCCGCAGCCGTTGGACTTCGATGGGCCGGAGGACCTTATCCGCAAGCTGCGTCCCCACATTGACGGCGTGATCATCGAACACGGCTGGAACCGGGCGACGTTCCTGCCGCAAGTGTGGGACCAACTGCCGTCGCCGGAAGAATTCCTGAGCCACCTGTGCTACAAGGCCGGACTTCCCGGCTATGCCTGGCGCTGGCCTACCCTCAAAGTCTCCACCTACCAGGTAGAGGAATTTGCGGAAAGGGATTGACATCTGTCATCGATGCACCATCCCCAAAGTCCCGTTCGCAACCCGGCAAGAGCGGCTGAATAGTTACCATCGTGCAACCTTCCAGAAAAGACTGCGTAATGAAAAGCAGGTTCTTCAGGATTCCGTGGGGTCAAAATAAGAAATCGGCCCCGGATGGACACGCAAAGTATAAAAAATCAGTGCAAATCCGTGTCAGCCGGGGCAAAAACTAAAGCCGTTTTTCCATCACCACGCCAAGTCCTGGAGAGCCAAAGAGCATACCAATCCGATGATAAAAAAATGGAGGGACGATGAACACTGAAAATGCAAACATAACCCCCGAGGCTGTCAACGCCCAGGCCGGGCCCCATCCTGCGCCCGCAGGCAGCGCACCGCAGCCGCTTTCGCCCGCCGACGAACGCACCTGGGCGATGCTGGCACACTTGAGCGTCTTGCTCAACCTGGTCACAGGTTTTCTGGGGGTCGGTGCGGCGTTGTTGATTTACCTGATCTACAAGGACCGCTCGCGGTATGTGGCCTACCAGGCCATGCAAGCGTTCCTTTTCCAATTGCTTTTCTGGGCAGGGGGGGGCGTGCTGGTCGGCCTCATGTGGGCTGCGGTGGTCGCGCTGAGTGTCATTTTGGTAGGTATCCTGTTGATCCCCGTCGCGCTGATTTTGACGCCGGTTCTGCTGATTTTCCTCGTCATCGCCGTGGTCTACGGCATCATCGGCAGCATCGAGACATCGAATGGCAAGGATTTCCGCTATTGGCTGGTCGGCGACTGGGCTTTGAACCTGATGTAATCACCCTGATGGGAGTGCCGATCCATGATGTGACGACGGACGAAACCCTGGCGTTGGTGAGCCGGTGGATTGCCGAGGGGGGCGCGCACCAAATCGCTACCGTCAACCCGGAATTCTTGATGAAAGCGCGCCGTGATGCAACCTTCAGGGCGACCCTGCATAGGGCCGCCCTTTGCATTCCCGATGGGATTGGCGTCCTGTGGGCCGCGCGGAGGCGCGGCCAGCGCCTGCGGGAACGGGTCGCCGGGTCAGATCTAGTACCCCGGCTCTCGGCGGAAGCGGCGCGCCGTGGCTGGCGCATCTTCTACCTGGGTGCAGCGCCCGGCGTAGCGGAAAAGGCCGCGTCTATCCTGGCGGCGCGGTATCCGGGACTGCTGGTGGCGGGATGCTACGCTGGTTCACCCGCCCTTGAAGAGGAAGAGGACATCGTCGCGCGGGTGCGCGCTTCACAGGCCGATATTCTCTTCGTGGCTTACGGCGCGCCGCAGCAAGACCTGTGGCTGGAGCGCAATCTGGTGCGTACCGGCGCCGCCGTAGGTATGGGAGTCGGGGGATCGTTCGACTTCATCGCCGGCGTCGCACGCCGTGCTCCGCGTTGGATACAGCGCAGCGGCCTGGAGTGGCTCTACCGGCTCATGCGCGAACCATGGCGCTGGCGCCGCCAATTAGCACTGCCCCATTTCGCGTGGCTGGTCCTCACCGGCCATGACGCACCCCGCGATGAGCATTAGGCCCGCCCCAGAAAGCGTCTGAGCCAGGGGAGTTGCTTTTTCGTCGGCTCAGGACACACCGCCGGTTCGGCCGGCGTTTTCTCGATATTCTGTTCGCTATTGCGCAACGCGCGCTCTGCCGCGAACGCCACGTGCCCCACCTGATCTTGAGACAATTTCTGCAACGCGAGTTGCACCGCAGCGGTGCCGCCATCCAGAGAACTGAGTGTGGAGGCCAGCGCGGCGCGCAGATAAGCATTGGGGTCATCGACCAGGGGCAGCAGTTGGGGAATCAGCCGTTGATCGCCTAGCAGTCCCAGCGCCTCGACGGCCGCCGGACGCACCAGGGGATTTGGATCATGGTAAGCCATCGAGAGTAACGCGGACACAGCCGAGGCATCGCCCAGATTGCCGACCGTCAGGGCAGCCATACGGCGCAGGCGCGCGTCCGGCGACGTCAAAAACCTGCGTACTGCCGGAAGCGCCTCATGGTATTGGATCCGCCCCAAGTTCTTTAACGCGACGATTTGCAGGTTAACGCTCTTGTCGGACAGAGCCTCCAGCAGTACCGGGCCGCCCTCTGCACTGCCGATTTGCCCCAAGGCGCCGGCCGCCAGCGAGCGCGCGCCCACGTAGCCGCGCACGACATCGGCTAAAACCGGGATGGCAGCTTTGGCCTGCAAGTCCCCCAGTGCTACAACCAACGTCTTCACTACCGGCAAATCGCGTTGACTCGGCGCAGCCAGATACGTCTTGAGCATTGCGATCATCGGCGGGATCGCCTCGGCGGTGCGCAGACGCCGCAGCGCGATGAGCACCGTGCGGCGAATCCGCAAATCGGGCATCGACAAAAGTGGCAGCAGGACGGCGCCCATGTCGGGGATGTCCAGTTTGCCAATGGCGTTGATCGCCGCGCGGCGGACGTAGAAATTGCCGTCGTTCAAGGCGTTGAGAAGCGCGCCCTGCGCCTCTTTCGCCTGCATCTGACCCAGGGCAATGGCTGCCGCGCGGCGCACAAATGAACAGGGGTCATGAAGCGCGTCCATCAACGGAAAGATAGCCCGGCTATCGCCGATATGCCCCAAAGCCTCCGCACTCGCGCTCCGCACATAAGTATTCACATCTTCTTTAAGAAGTGTGATAAGATAAGATACAGCACCGTCGGTTTTTAGTTGACCTAACTCCTGAACTGCCTGCGAACGCTGACGGGGATTGGGACTTTTAAGGTTATCAATACATTCCTGTTCGGAAAAACTCACCAGGGAAAGATTATCATTGTCATTCAAGGGACTCACCTTTTTCTTTATAGTGGCCGGCTTCCTTAACCGAGCGAATTAAGTATAACACAACGGAATGAAAAGAACAATTCCATGGCGATCCGTACAAACTGAGCCGACGCCGACATTCCCCCCAACCCCGCCAACCCACGGAACCAATTATGCCAAACGCGCGTCTTATTTAAGGTGTGTTTTTCTCTGTGAACTCTGGATGCTCTGGGGCTATTTTCAAGGGAGGTATATGATGAAAAAATCATTCTGGACAATCCTGTTTGTTCTGCTGACGATACTGGCAAATGCCATAGAGCCGACACCGGTAGCCAGCGCCGGAGAGTGGTATGCAGAGTATTACAACAATGCTACTCTGGCCGGCGGGCCAACCCTCACCCGCTACGAAAGTGGATTGCACTTCGAATGGGGAAACGGCAGTCCGGGGACGGGTATCCCTGCCGACAATTTCTCCGTCCGCTTCACCCACGATGAGTGGTTTGATGGCGGCACGTACCGCTTCTCGTACCGCTCGGATGATGGAATGCGCCTGTGGGTCGATGACGCTCTCATCATCGATGACTGGCGCGACCGCGAAGCAACCTGGAGCCTGGTCGAGCACTACATCGCGCCCGGCACCCATCACGTGCGGGTGGAATACTACGAACACGGCGGCGGCGCCGCGCTGGAAGCCGCCTGGGAGAAAGTCAGCGGCGGTGCCGCCTGGCGCGGCGACTACTACGGCAACCGGGACCTCTCCAGCAATCCCGCGTTGACCCGTTACGACGCTGCCATCGACTTCGATTGGGGCACCGGCAGTCCTGACGCGAAGGTGCCGGTGGACAACTTCTCCGTGCGTTGGACGCGCACGCTAGGGTTTGAGGCCGGGACCTATCGCTTCTACGCCAGTTGCGATGACGGCGTGCGTATCATCGTGGATGGGCGTAGAGTCGTAGATGTATGGCAGAATCAGAAATTGCCGAACACGCGCTCCGGCGATATGGCCCTCGGTGCCGGCCAGCACACCATCACCGTCGAATACTACGAAGAAGGCGGCGATGCCAGCGCCCACGTCTGGTGGAACCGGCTGGATGCACTCAAGGGATGGGAAGGGCGTTACTTCGATAACCGCGAGCTGCGCGGCGGTCCGGCGCTGATCCGCGACGACGCCGAAATCAACTTCGACTGGGGGCAGGGCACGCCCGCCGATTGGATTCCTAGCGACAACTTCTCCATACAGTGGATCCGCCAGATCAACTTCGCGCCGGGCCTGTATCGCTTCAACACCCGCTCCGACGACGGTATGCGCCTGTGGATCGATGATACAAGCCTGCACATGAACTACTGGCAAACCCAGGATTACGTCTGGCGCTATCAGGACTGGCACTACCTGGAAGGCCCCCATACCCTCCGTCTGGAGTACTTCGAGGCTACCGGCAGTGCCCGCATTCAGTTCTGGTGGGACTACGCGGCGACCGTCGAAGCGGCGCAGGCTATGCCCCCTTCACCAAACTATGGATTTGCCCAGGCGCCGACGCCCGCTGCCGGTACGCCGCCGGTTTCCGGCTCTCCGGCACAACCGTCGCCGGCACAGCCAGGCGCTCCTCTCCCCGGACCGTGGCAAGGGGAATACTTCACCGGGCGCGATCTGACCAAGACGCCCACGCTGGTGCGCACCGACGCCGCCATCGACTTCGACTGGGGATGGGGATCGCCGGCGGCGGAAATCCCGGTCAATCAGTTTGCCGCGCGCTGGACGGGCACATTCACCTTTGAAGCCGCGTCCTACCGTTTTACTACCACCACCGATGATGGCGTCCGCGTCTACGTAGATGACCACCTGATCCTCGATAGCTGGCGGGCGATGCACGGGACGCGCTCGGCTACGGTCAATCTCACCGCCGGACAACACACCGTGCGCGTCGAGTACTTCGAGGCGACCCAAGCAGCCAAAGCGCGTGTGACGTGGGTGCGCTCCGGCAGTGCCCCCGCCCCCGCCATCACCACGACGGCCGCCGCCGAAGTCGTACCCGGTCCCTGGGAAGTGCGCTACTACGACAATGCGAACCTGGCGGGGACGCCTGTAGTGGTGCAAACGGTGGATACCGCGCTGGATTTCAACTGGGGGCTGGGTTCGCCGTCGACAAGCGTGCCTGCCGATAACTTCTCCGCCTCCTGGCAGCGCACTATGGCCGATTTGACGCCGGGACGCTATACCTTCACCGTGACTTCCGACGACGGCGTGCGGTTATATGTCAACGATACCCTGGTCATCCAGAGCTGGTACGCGATGCGTGGAAGCCGCACCGCTACTGTGAATCTACCCGGCGGCAACGCCGTCATCCGGCTGGAGTATTTTGAGCGCAGCGGCGCGGCCAATGTGCGTCTGACCTGGAAGAAACCATGATTCACCCCGCCAGACGTTGCGCCCTCCTACTGCTCATCATCACCACCGCGTGCAACCGGCCGGCGCCTCCGACGGCGCCGGCTGCTGCGTTAACGCCGTCGGCGACCGCCAGCTCCACACCCATGGTCCCCACGCCGTTGCCGCCAACCCTCACGCCCACCCCGCCGCCGACTTTCACCCCCACGCCTCCGCCGACGCAAACGCCACGCGACGCCGTCGTTGCCCGGCTGATGCCGTCCACCCTGGCGACACTGCCCCCCGTGGGCTGGACGCCGACCCGTCTGCCCGCCTTCGACGCGGAGAAAGATACCCCAGAAGCCTGGGTGCAGGAGTACATACGACTCGTCACCGCTATGCTTAACGCCACAGGCAACGTGGATGCCGTGCTGGATCAGTTGATGGCCTGGATGCCGGCAGACAGCACTTACGCAGGAGCGCGCCCGCCGAATGCCTGGGCTACAGTCCGTGACCTGAATGCCGACGGCGAAGATGAATGGCTCATCAGCGTCCCAGCGCGTGACATGGCCTGCGGAATGACGTTCTGTCCTGGCTACTTGTTGCTCTTCCACCGGCGCGACGGCCTGTTCATGCCGGCTTCTATCATCATCGCCGATGAACAGACGTGGGAAGTGTCCCATCCCGTACTGCTCATGGTCGATGATGTCAACGCCGATGGACATCCCGACGTGGTGATAGAGCACCACGAGTGTGGCGCCAGCACGTGCTTTACCTCACTGATCATCGGGCAATGGGATGGGCAGCGCTGGCGCGATGAGGTTGCCGATCCCATCACACAAGCGTATACAGACTACACCTTCACCGACGATGACGGTGACGGCATCCTGGAAGTGGTCATGCACGGTGGGCTGTATGGCTCCGTGGGGGCGGGATTGCAGCGCCAGCATACCTTGCGTTTTGATTGGCGCGACGGTGCCTATCGTCTGGTCGAAGACACGCCCGATCCAGACCCGCATCCGTATTTCCAGATGCTCGACGCCAACACCGCACTGACAAACGAGGATGGGGACACCGCGCTCGAGCTGGCTTTGGCCGTGGTCCATTATCCTGGTGTCTACGCTGATGAGGGCTGGCTCACCCCCGAAGCCTGGGCGCGCATTGTCGGCTATGCGACGATGGAGGCCATGATCGTCTATGCCCAACGAGGCGACGTGGCGGCGATGCGGCAGCTCCAGGTCGGTCTGATATCTCGATCAGACAGCACGCCCTCTAATCCTTATCCCGATGCCGCCACAGCTATGCTGGAAGCCTACAAGGCTACCGGCGATGCGCTGGCGGCCTGTGTGGCAGCAGAGGATTTCATCGCCGCCCATGTCGACACCGCCGCGTTCTTCACCTGGTACGGTTATGGGACCGAGCGTTTGACGGTCGAGCGCATTTGTCCCCTGGATCAGGCAGTAGAGAGCGGGCCAGAACTTTAGGCGACGGCGAAAAACGGAAACGCCCTGGATATGGCCGGGGCAGGCGCATGGCGCCTACACGTCCAGATTCTGCACTTCGCGGGCGTGACTCTGGATAAACCGACGGCGCGGTGGAACTTCACTGCCCATCAGCATCGAGAAAATTTGGTCGGCCTCGGCTGCGTCTTCGATGGTCACCTGAACCAGGGTACGCTGCGTCGGGTCCATCGTGGTTTCCCATAATTGCTGCGGGTTCATTTCCCCCAACCCCTTGTAGCGCTGCAACGTGACTTTGCGACCGTCGAACGCCTTCATGACCACCTCAAGATCACCGTCACTGTAAGCATACTGCGCGTCTTTGCCCGACTTGACCAGATAAAGCGGTGGCTGCGCGATGTAAAGATGGCCCTGTTCGATCAGCGGCTGCATATAGCGGAAGAAGAAAGTCAACAGCAGGGTGGTGATATGCGCGCCATCGACATCGGCATCGGTCATAATGATGATGCGATTGTAGCGCAGGTTATTCACCTCAAACTGATCGCTCACGCCACAACCGAGCGCTGAGATGAGCGCCTGCACCTCTTTGTTAGCCAGGATTTTGTTCAAGCCGGCGCGTTCGGTATTGAGGATTTTTCCCCGCAGGGGCAGAATGGCCTGAAAATGGCGGTCACGGCCCTGTTTGGCCGAGCCGCCGGCCGAGTCCCCCTCAACGATGAACAGTTCGCTGTTCGAGGGGTCGCGGCTGGAGCAGTCGGCCAGCTTGCCGGGCAAGGTCAGGCTTTCCAGCGCACTCTTGCGGATGACCAGGTCGCGCGCTTTACGGGCCGCGTCCCGGGCTTTGGACGCGGTGAGGCCCTTATCGACGATGCGCCGGGCCGCGCGTGGATCCGTCTCGAAGAATTCGGCCACCGCCTCGGCGGTCGCCGCTTCAACGGCGAAGCGCACCTCCGGGTTCATCAGCTTGACTTTCGTCTGGCTCTCAAACTGCGGGTCAGGCACTTTGACGCTGACGACGGCGGTGAGCCCCTCGCGGACGTCGTCGCCGGTGAGGTTGGGGTCGCTGTCTTTGAGGACCGACAGTTTGCGCCCCACATCGTTGATCGTGCGAGTAAGCGCCGTACGGAAACCGGTCAGGTGTGTGCCGCCATCGACGGTGTTGATCGTGTTGGCAAAAGCGAGGACCGTCTCGTTGAAGCTGTCGGAGTATTGCAAAGCGACTTCGACCACAATGCCCTCGCTCTCTTTCTCGACGTAAATCGGGTCATGCAGCGCCTTGCGGTTGCGGTCGAGGTACTTGACGAATGAAAGGATGCCGCCTTCGAAGTGAAAACTCATCTGGCGGGGGAAGGGTTCCTCGCGCTGGTCGATCAGGTCAATAGTGACGCCGCGGGTGACGAATGCCATTTCGCGGAAGCGCTGCGCCAACGTCTCGAAGTTGTAGTTCAAATCCGCCTCCTTGAAAATCAACGGGTCAAAGCGAAAAGTTATCGTCGTCCCCGTGTCCTGGGGGTCACATTTGCCGATAGGCTCGACGCCGGTAACCGGGATGCCGCGCTCATAACGCTGGCGGTAAATCTTGCCGTCGTCGGATTTGACGACGGCCTCCATCCATTCCGAAAGGGCATTCACCGCCGAGACGCCCACGCCGTGCAGACCACCGGAGACCTTGTACACGCCCTGACCAAACTTGCCGCCGGCATGGAGCGTCGTCAACACCAACTGTAAGGCTGAAACGCCTTTTTCAGGATGAATACCGATGGGGATACCGCGCCCGTTGTCGATCACCGCAACGCTCAAGTCACGGGCGACAATGACACGGATGTGATCGCAGGCCCCGGTCAGGGCCTCGTCAATGGAGTTATCGACCACCTCGTAGACCAGGTGATGCAGCGCGTGCACGTCTGTCCCGCCGACGTACATGCCGGGGCGGCGGCGCACGGCCTCCAACCCTTCCAGAACCTGGATGGTAGAGGCATCATACTTTGCTGTCTCGTTTTTTGCTTTTGGAACCATGACATCTTCTCCTCTAAAAATAGCCCCAGAGCACCCAGAGTTCACAGAGAAAAACTCAAATTCTGTGTGTCCTGCGTGCCCTGCGTGGTGAAAAGTTTTCATTCCACCGCTGGTGAACCGCCCCCTTCACGAGTACAGTTCATGATGAATTCCTCACAAAATAGTCGGTTTTGCAGGCGAGTCGCCAACTCACGCTATCTCTTCATCCAACCAGGATAAATTTCCCGGCAAGGGGACACACCCTGACGATTTCACGCCTCCCTCAATGGATGGCCGGCGCTTCTTTGACCACCGCAGTTTGCGGCGTCGGCGGTAAGAAGTTCAGGCGATCCTGATAAAAGACGAACAACGTTGCTGTCAGCGCCGTGCTGACAAAAGCATGTCCGGCGATGCCGATCAAATTGGCCCACGTCGCCGGATCGGGCAAGGTCCACACCACATTGAATCCGCGTGAGATGATCAGCATCAGCAAAATCAAGAAAGTGACGTTGACGAAATCTCCGCGGGTGAGCAGAATGCTTTCCCGGATGGCGCGGAATAGCGAGTGCTGTAACTGCACTATCCCCGGAATAGCAAAGACCAAATGGAACACGGTAAACATAGCCAGTGAAAAGACCGACATTAGCACCAACAAAGCCAATCCTGTGCTCAACAGGCCGACCAGGGCAGCCAATGAAAGCCCGATCATGGATAACATTGCCACGATGATCCCTACGATCAACGCGAAAAGCATAAACTTTCCCCACAGCGCCAGGAACGTCGGCGACCCGACAAGAGGAACCTCCGTCTCATCGATCACCCGCCGTCCTATACTGCGTAAATAAAGCGCGCTGAGTCCCATCCCCACGACAGGCAACACCACCCCTACGAGCAGCGCCACCAACACCGACGCGATCACCATCTCCTGGCGCGGGCCAAGCGGGCGCTCCACGGTCATCCGCGAGGTCATCAGCGCGGGCACACCCAGCAGCGGCGCCGGGGTCAACATGGAAAAGAGATTGTAGCGCGCTGCCAGATCGTTGAGCGTCTGACTCAGCAACAGCGACGTTTGTTGGGCGTCCGGCAGGGCCGCCAGGTTTTCGGTCAAGAACAATTGCCGGAAGAGCCGCTCCATCGCCACAAATAGCGGCGATAACGAGAGACGCGGGCCCAGCCACAGAAATACGTCCAGCAATAAAGGAACGGCCAGGGTTGTTGGATGACGCGCGGTAATCTCGAAACCGGCCGCCAGACAGGCCAGGATGCCGAGCGGTGGGCGCGGTTCTCCTTTGGATTTTTGTTCTTCAATCACAGGGTTATTTTACCATATCCATACCAAATGACGAACGATTGATAAAATGCAGAAAAAAACGCGCTTGACAGTCCCATGCTTTGTGTTACAATTTTCTCCATCAGCCCTCATCGTCTAGCCAGGTCTAGGACACAGGCCTTTCAAGCCTGGTACATGGGTTCGAATCCCGTTGAGGGCACCTGAGATGGTTGCATACGAGAACGCCTCAGTACAAGCTGAGGCGTTCTCATTAATAGTAACTATTCAGCCACCCTTGCCAGGTGGCGAACGGGACTTTGGGGAGGGTGCAGCATGGATTGACACTGCGGCTATATGTGCTGACCCTCTCATCCCCCCAACTCCCTGCTCCCCCGCCAGCGGAGGAGCAGGGAGCGAAAAAGTGAGGGTGTGGGGGGTGGCTTCGCTGCCCCCCACACCCCCTACAAAAAAAGCCCCCCTTTTTCTGGGGAAGAGGGGATGAGTTTTATAGAAACACGAATATCCAGGACTTACGCAAGCCTGGCTCGAATCAAGCGGCGGAGGATTTGTAGTGACGCCTTCAGGCGTCTCTTAGGAGCTAAGAACGGCTGAAGCCGCCACTACAAACGGAAATTTGCGTAAGTCCTATATCTTGTCATCCAAAAGCACCTGGCATACCAAAATGAGCACCAAACCTACTCTAGGGAATAAGCTTCAGCCCTCGGTCGGCATCATTCATAATTTGGACAGTTCTATAATTCTTGTTTCTGAATGACAAAGTATCATCAACGGTGACGCACATTCGGCTCAGCATCGGTTCGGCGGTGCAGCTTGGATTACGCTCCGCGAAGATGGCGGCGCCGCCGACGACCATCTACACCCTGCTCGGCGAGACGTGCCTGGGCGCGTGCCGGTTTTGCACGCAGTCCCGGCACAGCGATGCGGACCACCAACGGCTCTCGCGCGTCATCTGGCCTGAGTTCGACCTTTCCGCTGTGCTCGAAAGGTTGCGGGCAAATGACGACGTGCGGCGGCTGTGCATCCAGACCTTGCTGTACCCCGACCTGCTGCCCGATCTCCTGACGACCGTGCGCCAGCTCAAAGCCGCTTCCGACGCGCCTCTGTCGGTCTGCATGAACCCCGTGGACAAAGACCGGCTCATCGCGCTCAAAGAGGCCGGCGTGGAGCGCGTGGGGGTGGGGCTGGACTGCGCGACCGAGACACTGTTCAACGCCATAAAGCCGGGCTTTAGCTGGCAGCGCTCCATGCAATTCGTGGATGATACGATTGAGGTTTTCGGCGTCGGTTCGGTGCATTGCATCGCCGGGCTGGGGGAGACCGACGAAGAATTGGTGCAGGCATTCCAGACGTTCCACGACAAAGGCTGCACCCTCGCGCTGTTCGCCTTCACGCCGGTGCGGGGGACGGCATTGACTTGCGATCCACCGCCGCTCGAACGGTATCGCGCCCTGCAACTCGCTCGCTCCCTGATCGTCCACGACCTGGCGCGGGTGGAGGATATGACCTTCGCTGGCGGCAAGCTCACATCGCTCAACGTTGATGCGGCGGTGCTGGAGCACACCATCGAGGCCGGGACGCCCTTCCGCACCAGCGGCTGTCCCCACTGCAATCGCCCGATGTACAACGAGCGGCCCGGCGGCGCGATGTATAATCATCCCGTCCCTCTCACCGACGACGAAAAATCCGCCGCCCGCGAGGCCCTGCGGCACTATCTTGCTCAGCAGCCGATTTAGCAGATCTTTGACCGTTGCTAAACCAATCTGCTCAATCTGCTGACATGGAAAGAGAAACTATTCAGCCGCTCTTGCCAGGTGGCGAACGGGACTTTGGGGAGGGTGCCTCATGGGTTGACACTTTGGCTATAGGCGCTGGCCTTCTCATCCCCCAACCTCCTTCTCTCCCGCAAGCGGGGAAGAAGGGGGCGAGAAAGAGGGGGAATGGGCTGATAGAAACACGCCTATCTCGTCATTCAAAAGTGCCTGGCATACCAAAATCCACGCCAAATCCGGTATGGAATAAGTTGTTTCGCCAGGTTGACCGGCCTGAATAGATACAAGAAACTTTAGTCAGTACTGGAGGTGGTATGGCTCAACAAGAATGGCGGCTGTTGCTGACCGGCGACATGCGGGCGTTCGACAACATGGCGCTGGACGAGGCGATTTTGCGCTGTGTGGCAGCGGGCACGTCGCCGGCCACGCTGCGCTTTTACGGCTGGAACCCGTCGGCGGTGTCCATCGGCTACTTCCAGGGCATCGAACAGGAAGCGGACCTGGACGTGTGCCGCGAGAAGGGCGTGGACGTTATCCGCCGACTCACCGGCGGTGGCGCGGTCTTTCACGCTCACGATGGTGAAATCACGTACTCGCTGGCAGTCAAGGATGACTACCCCGGCATCCCCAAAAAGGTGCTGGATTCTTACACTCTGCTGTGCGGCGGATTGATCGCGGGCTTCCGGCGGCTCGGCCTGGACGCGGAATTCGAGCCGATCAACGACATCCTCGTGAAGGGGAAGAAGATTTCAGGCAACGCGCAGACGCGGCGCTTCGGCGGCATCCTGCAACACGGCACGCTGTTGTGTGATGTAAACCCGCCGCTGATGTTCTCACTGCTCAAAGTTCCCAACGAAAAAATCCGCGACAAGCTCATCCAGGGCGTCGCGGAGCGGGTGACATCCATCCGCCGCGAGGTTGGGACGGTGGATAAAGACGCCGTCATCCAGGCGATGGTCGCCGGCTTTACCGAGATATTGGACATTCATTTGTCACCGGGAACGGCAAGCGCTGCCGAATGGGCGCTCGCCGGGCGCATCAAGGAGGAACGTTATGCCAACCCAACCTGGAACTTTAAGCGCTGATTATAAGGCCGGCGGCGGCAAGCTATGGCGCGTGCGGATGACGGTGAGTGCCGATGCACCGCCGCTTATCCAGACCATCGAACTCACCGGCGACTTCTTTATGCACCCCGAAGAGGCCATCGAAGACCTTGAACGCCTGTTGACTGGCGTGCTGTTGGACGAAACGGCGCTGCGTGCACGGGTGGAAGCGTTTTTTGCCGGTGAGGTCCAAGTGGTAGGTGCGGACGTGGATGATGTCGTCGCGGCGTTGCTGAAGGCGGCGTGACGGTGCGGCTCAAGATCTACTCCCCGCTTCCCAGGTTTCCGCCGCTCTCGCTTTCCGGCGCGGCATGCGAACTGCACTGTCGCCACTGCAACGCCACCTACCTTGGCGGGATGCTGTCCGCAGAAACGCCGGAGGCGCTGTGGGAACGTTGCCGCGTTCTGCAGCAGAACGGCGCCGTTGGCGCGCTGTTAAGCGGCGGATCGGACACGGGCGGGGCGCTCCTCAACCTGGCCGCAATGGCCGACGCCATCCGGCAGGTCAAGCAGGAGACGGGACTGATCCTCAACCTGCATCCCGGCTTGATCGACGCCGCCACGGCGCAAAAATTGGCAGGTGCCGTGGACTTCGCCTCCCTGGACATTCCAAGCGACGAAGTGATGCAGCGCGTGCTCGGCCTGGACACCACCACTGCCGACTTCATCGCCGCCTACCATACCCTGCGCGCCGCCGGGATCGACGTCGTGCCGCATGTCACCGTCTACAACGGCGACGAAGCCGGGCTGCTGCGCCCGATCGCGGCAGCAGGTGCCGCGCCGCACACCATCGTCGTCATCGTCTTCGCGCCGACCCGTGGCACCCCACTGGCGGACGCGCCCGCGCCGGGGCCGGAGGCCGTGGCGCACGTCGTCACTGAAATCAAGGTGCTGTTCCCGGAAGCGGAGAGCGCGCTCGGCTGCATGCGTCCACGCACCCGTCCTCTCCGCGAGGCCCTTGAACGGGCGGCGCTGCAGGCGGGCGTCGTGCGGATGGAACTGCCGTCGCCGAAGACGCTGCGCTATGCCCGCGACGCGGGGTACGAGATTGTCTCATTCGACGCATGTTGTGCGCTGCCGGTGGCCTATGAACCGGCTGCGATCAGAGCGACTCGCCGTAGCCGGTCTTCGACCGCGCCACCGTAAGCCCCGACGGGGGCAGGCACGGTCGGCTATAGGGGGCATGCCCGAACAAGTTCGGGATTCCGTTGTCCCTTGGGGGGATGTCATGCAATGTAACCGTTTAGTTCTGTGAGTCCTGTGGGCTGTGGGGAGATTTCTCCTCCCCCTGCCCCCCCAGCAGACTGGGGAGGGGGAGAAAAAATAAGAGTTTTTGCAGGCGGGCTGCGACCCCCTCAAAAAAATTCTCCCCTTTCCCCCGTAAGCGGGGGAAAGGGGAGAGAGGGTAAGCCATTAAAAAAGTGGCTACGTCCACAAGACTCAAAGTTTACCGTTCAATCTCTCCAACAAGTTGCCAGGATCCGCAGAAAAGAAACTTTCGGTGATCCTGTACGTAGATAAACTGAACCTGTGCCGCTGAAAATTCCTATCCCAGAGGGCACAGAGTTTTTATCGCCGCGGTGAACTCTGAATCCGCGGCAACTATGGACAAGGAGAATATAAGGAGAACAGCATGAAACTCATTATTCGTTGGGCGATTAGCGCTTTGTCTTTGTTTGTAGCGGCATGGCTGGTGGCCGGCATCCATGTCGACGGCGGCGGCTGGGTCGCCTATGCCGTGATGGCGGTGATTCTGGGGCTGATCAACGCCTTTGTCCGCCCACTGCTCAAAGTCCTCACCTGTCCTTTGATTTTGCTCACCCTGGGGCTGTTCACGTTGGTGGTCAATGCTTTGACGTTGCTGCTGTCGGCGTGGGTGGCGAACAGCATCTTCCACGTGGGCTTCTACATCGACGGATTCTGGCCGGCGTTCTGGGGCGCGCTCATCGTCAGCATCGTCAGCGTCGTGCTCAACGCCTTTGTGAAGGACGACGACGAACACAAGAAACACCAAGAGCATTAAGGCGCGTCCTCCGCGCTAAAGCACGGAGCGTCGTAGAACATCCATATCAGTGCCCCGGATGGTTTTTGTGGCCTCCGGGGCGTTTTCTTTGGGATGTGTTGCACCCAAATCGATTCTAACCCTTGCGTAAACCTTATAAGTATGTTATAATCCTAGCACAAGATAGGTAGATGCGCCATCGCGCATTGGAAAAGTGGGGAGTCCCCCCACTTTTCTTTGTAGATTGTACTTGACGAGATGTGGGAGGCAGATGGGTCATGAAAAGTGAGTTCTCCCTGGCGTTCAATCAAATATGCGCTGAGTATAGTTTGCCACGGGAGGTTGTACTGGACGCCGTTCGCGCGGCGCTGGTCACCGCTTACCGACGCGACTGGAAGGTCGACGCTACGCAAAACGTCACGGCTGATATCAGTCTGGAGACCGGTTTGGCGCGCATCTTCCTGGAAAAGGTAGCTGTGGAAACGGTGGAAGACCCCCTTACCCAGATCACGCTCAATGAGGCGCGCGGTCTGCAGCCCGGCATCCAGCTCGACGAGCTGTTGATGGTGGATGTGACGCCGCACAACTTTGGCCGCATCGCCGCGCAGACTGCCAAACAGGTGATCACCCAGCGGCTGCGCGAAGCGGAGCGGGAAAGTCAATTCAACCGTTTCAGCCGTCAGGAAAACGAAATCATCATCGGCACGGTTCAATCTGTGGCCCCCCACGGCGTCACCCTGCACCTGGAACGCACTGAAGAAGCGCATATGCCCCGACGTGAACAAATTCCAGGGGAACATTACATGCTCCATCAGAAGATCCGGGTCTATGTCCTGGAGGTGAAGCGCACCTCCCGTGGTCCCGAAATCGTCGTCAGCCGCAGTCACCCGTTGATGTTGCGCCGGCTCTTGGAGTTGGAAGTGCCGGAAATTCGCGCCGGGCAGGTTGAGATCAACGCTGTGGCCCGCGAGGCGGGGGTGCGCGCCAAAGTCGCCGTCTCCAGCCGTCAGGTCGGCCTTGATCCGGTCGGCGCCTGTGTGGGCATGCGGGGCATTCGCATCCAGACGATTTCCAACGAACTGCACGACGAGCGCATCGACGTGATCGAATGGAATCAGGACCCGGCGATTTTCATCGCCAATGCCCTAAGCATGAAAGATGTCTTCAGCGTCGTCCTGGATGAGAACAATCCCGGCGGGCGCACCGCCTCGGTCGTCGTGTTGGACGATCAACTTTCGCTGGCGATCGGGCGGGCGGGGCAAAACGCCCGTCTAGCTGCGAAGTTGACCGGCTGGCGGATCGACATCCAAGGGGCCACCGAGGCCGCATTATGGGCGCTGGAACAGGTCAACTCGACGCCGGAGCTGCTGGATACGCTCAAGACCGCCGCGCCCTTCATTCCGCGCCTGGCCGCCATCATGCGCGCTCACGAAACCGACCCCTATCCCTATACTGACGAAGAGCGCCGCATCATCAAAACGACGGTGGAAGCTGTGCGCCAGGCCATCATCACCCGGCGCGATGCTGACCGTCCGGCCATACGGCAGGCCCGCGCTCGGCGCTCGGCGCAAGAGAAGGCCAATGCCGAACGCCGCAAGGCACAACAGGCAGCGCAGGCCAGCGTGCCGCGCGCCGCGTATGCGCAGGACCTCAAGACTCTCATCCTGTCCGATAAGGTCTACAGTCACCTCATCAACAGTGGTGTGAGCAACGTCGGGGACGTGATGGAGCGTCTGGCGTTGGGCGATGAGGACATGTTGATGATTGAAGGCATCGGCGTCAAAGCGCTGCGTGAGATCAAAGACGCGATGGCCGCCAGCGGTCTGCAATACATCGCAGCAGTGGAAGCGCCGGTGGTAGGAGAGGCCGGTGCGGGCGGTGAGAGCGAGGGTACAGCGGCGGTTGAGAGCATCGCCGTCCTGCCTGTGGAAGCCGTTGCCCCCACTGAGAAGGTCGGCGGCGAGGTCGAAGAGACAGAAGTCGCGCGGGAAGCGGAAACCGCGCCGGAAGTCGCCGAGGCCGTGACGGCCGATGTGACGGTCGCAACGGTGGAGGCGACCGAAGCGGAAGAGGGCCAACAGGTAAAATTTGCCGAGAGTTATGTCAATGTATTCGAGGATGATGAACTCCTTGAGGAAGATGACGAGAACAAAGACAAACGCAAGAAGAAGAAAGGCCGCACCGTTCTTTATGACGACAAAACCGGTGAGACCTTTGTGGTGCGCCAACGTCGTCGTCCCAAGGACATGTGGGATAATTTTGGGGATGAGTTTTAGCTTTAGGTCCGTGATTGATATGCAGTCTTGCTGTAAGTCCTGATTGCCGTCGGAAATGCGATCGATGATGCAGAGACGACGTGAATTAAGATTATCCTAGCGGGATACTCATTGTCCAGAGGGGAGGACAAGAGGGACGCCAGACAGACTGCTGGCGTCCTTTTTGTGTTTATAAGCGGAGTCTACGGTGAAAAAGAAACGGCAGCCACGACAAAAACATGTTCCGGCACGCACATGCGTCGCGTGTCGGATGCAACGCGCGAAGCGGGACCTGGTACGGGTTGTCCGCCTCACTGAAGGCGGCGTGGTGGTGGACGAAACAGGGAAACAGAAGGGCCGCGGCGCCTATCTGTGCCGCCAGCGGGCGTGCTGGACCCTCGCTCTACAGCGCGGCGCTCTCCATCACGCCTTGCGCACGACCCTGACAACGGAGGAGATGGCGGTTTTGCAGCGGTATGCCGCCGCCCTTCCAGAGACCCTGGAGATGGACGCCAGAGCCATTCCCGGGGCCGAAAATCTGATAGAGGAGGTCTGAATATGGAACAGAAAGAAATCACGATTCCAGAAATTATCACCGTCCGTGATTTGGCCGAATTATTAGGGGAGACGCCGATCAAGATCATCAAAATCCTGATGAGTAATGGGGTCCTTGCCAGCATCAACCAGCAGATCGATTTCGATACAGCGGCGGTCATCGCCAGCGAGTTTGGCTTCGAGGCCAAACAGCCCTACGCCGAACTCAAAGAAGAGACCCCGACCGAACTTTCAGCCTGGCAAATCCTTCTCGCCGCGGAAGCGCCAGAGGACCTTTGCAGTCGTCCCCCCGTGGTCACCGTTTTGGGACACGTGGATCACGGCAAAACTTCCCTCCTCGATGCCATTCGACATACCAACGTCGTGGACGAAGAAAGCGGCGGCATCACCCAACACATCGGCGCCTATCAAATCAAACACAATGGTCGGCGGATCACCTTCCTGGATACGCCGGGGCACGAAGCGTTTACCGCCATGCGTGCGCGCGGCGCCAATACCACCGACATCGCTGTGCTGGTGGTCGCCGCCGATGACGGTGTACAGCCGCAGACCATTGAGGCCATCAACCACGCCCGCGCAGCGCACGTCCCCATCATTGTCGCCTTGAACAAAATCGATAAACCGAACGCTCAGCCTGAAGTCGTCAAACGGCAGTTGAGCGAGCAGGGGCTAACGCCGGACGAGTGGGGCGGCGAGACCATGGTCATTCCGGTCTCCGCCAAAAAACACCTGGGCCTGGAAGATCTCCTGGAAGCGATTCTTCTGGTCGCGGATGAAGCCTGTGTACAGGCCAACCCCGAACGGGAGGCTGTGGGCACCATCCTGGAAGGCCGTCTGGACAAACGGCAGGGGCCGCTGGCTACCGTTTTGATCCAAAACGGGACGCTGCATACCGGCGACACCGTTGTCGTCGGCAAGACCTGGGGCAAGATCCGCGCGCTGGAAGATGAGAACGAAAAACACCACCGCACGGCGCCGCCGGCCACACCTACGGTCATCGTCGGCCTGCACGACGTGCCCGACGCCGGCGACCGCCTGGAAGTCGTCAAAGATGAGCACATCGCACGAGCTATCGCCCAGAAACGTCAGGAAGAAGCCCGCTCCAAAGACCTGGCGCGCGCTACACGTCCCCTGTCGCTGGATGACATTTCCAACCGGATTCGGGAGGGGCAGATCAAAGAACTCAATATCGTCCTCAAAACCGATGTCCAGGGCTCCATCGAACCTATCGTCAACAGCCTGGAACGCCTCAGCAACGATGAGGTTAAAGTGCAGATCATCCACGCGGCAGCCGGCAATATCAGTGAATCCGACATCAACCTGGCCCTGGCTTCGGAGGCCATCGTCATCGGCTTCCGCGTCGATCCTGACCCGGCGGCGCGTCGCCGAGCCGATATGGAGAATCTGGACATCAAAACGTATAACATCATCTACGAGATTGTCGCCGATGTCGAAAAGGCCGTTAAAGGGATGCTCAGTCCGGTCTACGCCGAGAAAGTGATCGGCGAAGCGCAGGTCCGCCAGACTTTCGAAATCCCCAAGATCGGACGTGTGGCCGGCTGTTATGTCACCAATGGCGTGATCCAACGCCAGGCCAAAGTGCGCGTGTGGCGCAACAACCAGGTCATTCACGAGGGAGCGCTCAACTCACTTAAGCATTTCGACAAGGATGTGCGCGAAGTACGGCAAAATTTTGAATGCGGCGTCAGGCTGGAGGGATTTGACGCGGTTGAACCCGGAGATCGCTTACAATTTTACGTGATGGAGCGGGTCGCAGTATAGGAGGTCAAATTATGAGCAAAAAATACCTGGGGCGCGTGAATCAGATGCTCCGCCGCAAGATCACCCAACTCCTCCTGGAGGAAAGCAACGATCCACGCCTGGCCGATGTCACCATTACTGATGTGGTGGTCAACCGCGATACGACGCGCGCCGAAGTTTTTTACAGCATCATCGGTTCGGCGGACGAGATTGCCGCGACTCAGACGGTGCTGGATGGCGCCGCGGGCTGGTTGCGCAATGAGATGGCGCCCACGTTGCGCCTGCGCAACGTGCCACGGCTGGTGTTTACTTACGACCCCTCGTTAGCGCATGGCGCGAGGATCGAGGAATTGTTGCAACAACAATGGCCCGAGCATTCCGCGGAGGGGCACCACATCGCAGAAGACCTGGCGGATGACTTGACGGATGACGACTCCAGCGACTGAGAATGTGTTGGCAAGCCTACCGCCGGCGGTGGCACTGCTTCAAAAAAGTCGGCGCCCACTGCTGATCTCCCATCCCCGCCCTGATGGTGATACCATCGGCAGTGCCCTGGCACTGCGGCTGGCGCTCATGCAGTTGGGCCAAGCGCCGCTGCTCGCCTGCGTCCACCCGCTCCCGGCAGCCCTGACATACCTGCCGGGCGCCGCAGCTTACCTCGACGCGGCGCCGGACGAGGCGGATTTTGATCTCGTCATCGCCGTCGACCTGAGCGATTTGAACCGCACGGAAGGGATTTACCGGGCGTCCTGGCGCGACAGGTTCCCCCTTCTGGTGATCGATCATCACGAGACCAACGATAATTTCGGCGATGTCAACCTGGTCGATCCCCAGGCCGCCGCGACGGCGCTGCCCATGGCCGCGCTCATCGACGCGCTCGGCGTGCCGTTGGACGGCGATATGGCGACGTGTTTGCTCGCCGGCATCCTGACCGACACCCGTGGTCTGCGCACCGCCAACACGTCGCCGGACGTGCTTAGATTCGTCGGCCGGCTCATCGAGGCCGGCGGCGACTATCCCGGCGTGATGGAAAAAAGCCTGGACTCGGTCCCGTATCGGCAAATGCGCGGTTGGGGTGTGGCTTTAGCTCATTTGCAGCTTGACGGCGAACTGGCCTGGACGACGCTCTCCCTGGCAGAGAAGATCGAACTCGGCATCGAAGACCACGATGACCTCGACCTGGGCAATCTCATCGCCCGGGTGGCCGAAGCGCAGATCATGGCGACCTTCCTCGAAATGCACGACGGCACGGTGAAGGTGAGCCTGCGTTCTCGTCCGGGCTACAACGTGGCGCCGCTGGCGAAAGCGTTGGAGGGCGGCGGACACCAACAGGCCGCCGGATGTTCTGTCTCCGGAACTTTGGCCGTGGCGCAGGAGCGCGTCCTGTCCCTCGCACGCGCCGAACTCGCGCGCCACTGCAAGCTGACGGCTGATAGCTAAAACATGAACGGTCTCCTCGTCGTCAACAAACCGGCCGGAATGACCTCGCATGATGTGGTCGATGCGGTGCGGCGTATGGCGGGGACACGCCGGGTAGGGCACGCCGGCACGCTCGACCCGCCGGCGACGGGTGTGCTGGTGATGCTCATCGGCGCAGCGACGCGGCTGGCGCCGTTCATCCACGGCAGCGACAAGACCTATCGCGCCACCCTGCGCCTGGGCGCCACGACGACGACCTGCGATGCCGACGGTGACATCGTGGAGCGCCGTCCGGTGACGGTGAGTCAGGCTGAGATCGAAGCGGCGCTCGTCCATTTTCGGGGGACGATGGCCCAGGTGCCGCCGATGTATTCCGCCGTCAAAATCCGGGGACAAAAGCTCTACCAATTGGCCCGACGCGGGCAAGAAGTGGAACGTAAGCCACGCCCGGTGACCATCTACCGGCTGGATGTGCTCGACTGGGCGCTGCCCGACATGACCATCGAAGTCGTATGCTCGGCAGGCACATACATCCGCAGTCTGGCCCACGATCTAGGGCAGGCGCTTGGCTGTGGAGCGCACGTGACGGCGCTCACCCGCACCGTCGCCGGCGATTTCACACTTGCGCAGAGCCATTCGCTGGAGGAGCTACGCGCGTTGGCCGAAGCGGGGCGCCTGGCGGAAGCCTTGCTTCCACCGCAGGCGGCGCTCACAGGTTTGCCGGTGGTCACGCTCACGCCAGAGCAGGAACGGGCGGTCGGCTACGGTCAAACTTTCCCGCTGGATGGACCTCCCGACGCGGCATGGATCCAAGCGTACAATGCCGCCGGACGACTCGTCGCCGTGTTGATTCCCGGCACAGCGGGGATGTGGCGGCCCAAGCTGGTTCTGTCAGCAGATTGAGCCGATCGAGCCGATTTTTGATTTTTGACTTGCGGCGGCGCAGTCAGGAGACCGGCCATAGCCATCCCTCCATGATGCACCGATTCTTTCTTAACGAGATTGTATGCCGGACGTTTATTACAAGAAGACCCTGGATTTTTATCACGCCGGGCAGACGCTCAGATTTCACATCAGTCAGGATTTGTTCAGTAGCCACCAGGTCGATGTGGGCACGGTGCGCTTACTGCGCAGTCTCGACGCGGCGTCCTCGTTCCACAAAATTTTGGATCTCGGCTGCGGTTACGGCCCCCTGGGGCTGACGCTGAAGAAGCGGTATCCCGATAGCGTCGTCCACCTGGTGGATCGGGATGCGCTGGCCGTGGACTACACCCGCCAGAATGCGGCGCTCAACCACAGCGCCGACGTGCTCGTCTACGGCAGCCTGGGCTATGACGACGTGACGGCGCGAGACTTCGACCTCATCCTCTCCAACATCCCCGGCAAAGCGGGCGAGACGGTCATCGCCGGCCTGCTGCGCGACGCCGGCCATTTCCTCACGCCGGACGGCATGGTTGCCATCGTGGTGGTCGCGGCGTTGGAAGCCACCGTGGCGCATATCCTGGATGATCCCGACATTGAGATTATCTTCCAGGAGACGCGCTCCGGCCACGCCATCTTCCACTATCGTTTTTCCACGGCGTACCGCGACCGACGGCGCCCCTTCGAGAACGGCTTTGCCGCCGGCCTCTATCACCGCGACAACGTGATGCTCTCCGTCGGCCAACTGGCTTTCCCGCTGCAGACCGTGCGCGGGCTGCCGGAATTCGACACCCTCAGCTACCGGAGTGCGTTGTTGGTGGAAGAGCTGAGGAGGATGCAAGGAACGCCGCTGGGCCACGCAGTCATCTTCAATCCGGGCCAGGGGCACATCCCCGTCGCGCTGTGGAAACTGCTTCAGCCGGCCGACATCGCTCTGGTGGACCGCGACCTGTTAAGCCTGCGGTGCGCCCGCTACAACCTCGTCCAGAACGGTTGCCCTGAATCGCGTCTCACGACGGCACACCAGGTCGGCCTCTCCCCTCAAGCCGCGGGACAGAGCGTTGACCTGCTCGCCGGGGTGGTGCGCGAGGAAGAAGGGCCGGCAGCGGCAGAACAGTTAATGGAACAGGCCGCCGCGCAGCTCGTCCCAGGCGGAATGGCCTTGATAACGGCTGCTTCCACGCCCATCACCCGTCTGGAGAAGGCCATCCAACCCGGCAAGCTATGGCGGATCGAGAAACGCAGGCGCGACAAGGGCATAAGTCTGCTGGTCATGCGACGGAGATAAAAATGTGGATCAGGCGGGATGTAGCGTCGTTAACGTTGAGAGGACCGACAGGGTTGACGATTGGGGCTTTTGACGGCGTCCATATCGGGCATCAGGCCTTGATTCGACGCATGGTCACCGAATCACACCAGGCGGATATGCAGGCAGTGGTGCTGACGTTCGATCCACTGCCGCGCCAGGTTTTGGGTCACCCTAAACACGGTGTGCTTTCGACCCTGGAGGAGCGGCTTGAATTGCTGGAAGCGCTCGAACCGGACGGCATCGTCGTGCAGCCCTTCGACCATAACGTGGCCTCGATCCCGGCGGCGGATTTTGTGACGTGGCTCGTCGAGAAGTTAGCCCTGGCCGGCCTGTGGGTTGGGCCGGACTTTGCCCTGGGACACAATCATGAAGGGAACATCCCGTTTCTCCAGGCCATGGGGGCGCACTGTGGATTTGCGGTGCATATTTTCGCGGAAAATGTGCCGTGGGGCGGCTATCCCGTCCGCAGTAGCCGCATTCGCCGCGCGCTCAAAGACGGTGACCTCGTCCAGGCCAACGGTTGCCTGGGACGTCCCTATCGATTGAGCGGCGTCGTCGAACACGGCGACGAGCGCGGGCGCCGGCTAGGATTTCCTACGGCGAATTTGCAGCTTCCAGGCGACCCGCTTCTGCCGGCAAACGGTGTCTATATCTGCCGGGCCCATCTGCACGCTGAGCACTTCGACGCGCTGGTCAATGTCGGCACACGGCCCACGTTCGACTCCCACTCGCCTATGGTCGAAGCCCACCTGCTCGATTTTTCGCGGGACATCTATGCGGAGCCGCTCAAGCTGGACTTTCTGCACCGTCTGCGCGAAGAACTGCGCTTCCCTTCGGCGGAGGCGCTGAGGGAGCAAATGTACATCGATCGGGCCAACACCCTGGCGTGGCTAAAACAAAAAAAGGAGCTTCAGGATGGCGTGGGGGCGAAATAAAAAACCGGCCACGGACTTCACGGATTGAATGGATCCGCCGGACGTGCCAGCGGCAGCCACGCCAGCACGTGCTGGATTTGCGCATCCCACATATCCCAGGTGTGACCGCCCGGTCCCTCACTGTAGGTCAGATTTAATCCCAGCGCCACAGCATGGTCGCGGAAAAGCAGATTGCCGGCATAGAGCGCGTCGTCGGTGCCGCACCACTGGAACAGCGCCAACCGCTTTCCCCACTCCGAGGCCGCCACTTCTCCGGCCAGGTAGAACAAGTCGTGACGGCTGCCGGGCAGTTGTTGCAGGTTGCCAAAGATGCGCGCGAACTCGGCGCGCCATTTGGCGTCAGGCATGGAACGTAACTCGGCGATGTTCACCGCGCCGGAGAGGCTCGCCGCTGCGGCGAAGTGCTCCGGGTGGCTCAGAGCCAGCTTGAACGCGCCGTAACCGCCCATCGACAGTCCGGCGACGAAGTTGTCTTCCCGCACGGGCGAAAGGGGAAACAAGGCACGCACCAGCGCCGGCACCTCGACGCTGATAAAAGTCCCATAGCGATTGCCCGCTGCCATATCCGTGTAGAAACTGCGATCCACCGCCGGCATAACGACGGCCAGGTCCATCTCGGCCACGTAACGTTCAATGGACGTGCGCCGTTGCCAGATGGTGTGATCATCCGATAGACCGTGGAGCAGATACAGGGTGGGGTATAATCGCGGCGGCGTCAGCACTTCGCCATCCGGCGAACGCTTAGGCTCGGGCAAAATCACCTCCATCGAACACGCAAGCTGTAACACTTCAGACCAGAAATTGCAATGAAGCAAAGCCATAGAAACCTCCTTAAAAACCGTCAGTTGGGTAGGGCGAATGGCTCATTCGCCCTATGCCGCGAGTTGCCCACTCGCGCTATCGTCTCATCCATTTGACTCACTCGATCACCACCACCACGCCCACTTCGGCCCAGTTGTAGAGGGTTTCCGCCTCAGGGATACCGAGGATGATGCAGCCAAACGAGGCCGGATGTCCCAATGAGCCGGCCCACAAGCGCTGTCCATTGGCGAGAATCGGCAGTTCGTGAAAGCCATTCTCCACGCCGCCGCCCGCGGAGTAGACGGCCAAAAAATAAGGCATCCACAGATCCCATTGACTGGCATACGCTTTCTCGTTCTTGCTGAGTATCTGAAAGACCCCTCGATGGGTGGGGGAGCTGGCTATCCCCGTGGACGTCGGCCAATCGTACAGCAACGCGCCGTTTTCGTAAACACGCACGCGCTGTTCGGCCAGGCTGACGACAATCCGCTTGCCCGGCACCGGCATATACGGCGTGAGAATGTCCTGCGAGGGGATGGCAATGAGCTGCCCCACGCTCAAGTGGTTGTAGTCGATGCCGGGGTTGGCCTCCGCCACCAGCCCCGACGGCATCCCGAACTTCGCCGACAGACTGGTTAACGTGTCGCCTGACTCCACAGTGTAGATGCGTTGTGGGTGTGTCAGATAGACGTTGACCGTCCCGCCGCCCGCGTCAAAGGCATCGAGCACCTGCTGCGCCGCCTCGTCGTAACGGAAGCCGCGCCCGTCGCCCAGTCCCGCCGCCAGCGCGACCAGGCTGTCGCGGATGGCGTACAGGTTCGCGTCCACCACCGCTTTCCCATCCGGGCCGGGGACCAGGCGCAGCCACGTCGCCATCGTCTCGCGGCCCAATGTCCACACGAGGTTCTGATCGAGGAGAACGTCATAGGCCGTCAGGGTGATGCTGCGCGCCAACAACGCTTCGGCCTGCGCGGTAACGTCGGCCGTGTTCGGTTCCACCGGCTGGATGATATCGAAGATCAACGGTACTTCCACCCGATACAGGCCACTGCTTGCCGTCGTCAACGCCAGCAGCGTCTGCGACACGTTGACCACGCGCCCAGGCTGACCCGGTACGATCTCCACCTGCCCGTTGCGCAGTTGGATGGTCGCCTCGGTGGGCGGCGTTGACGCTTCTTCTGCCACCTGCGCCAGCAAGGCCAGGCCGGCCTCGGCGTTGTAGGTAAAGCGCATGGGTACATTATGGACGTTCAGCCAGATGCCCATCTGCCCCTCCAGCCCGTCACTGCGTCCCACCCGGTAGGCTTCTTCGGCCATGGCCGACACGTCGATGTGCAGCCCGGCCTGTGACCAGGCGAAGGACCAGCGTCTGTCACCGTCGGTGAGGATGAGCATCCCGGTGTCCACCTGCGCGGCGACATTCTCCAGCGCTGTCGCGGCTTCCGCCGTCGTCATCCCGCCCACCGGGACGCCGAGGGCGTACACGTGCGGATAAATGTGACCCTGGTAGAGGCGCTCCATCCGCTGTACGAAGACCCACCCGCAGAAGAGCGTCAGCGCCAGCAAGATGAGCAACAACAGCAGGATCAGCCCACCGGTGAAAGCATCACTGCTCCGGTGTATGGCAGGCGAACGGGAGGTGGTATGGATGGCCATGGTATATCTCTGTTTGACTAAATCCGGTTGAACCTGGCGCGTACTCACCCCCCCATTATAGCCGGAAAGGTGATTTGGTCACATGAAACGCTCAGAAAACGAATGAATATTCAGTAAAGGCACAGTTTCACACTTTTCTTTATGCGATTATGCAGAATCTTTTATCCGTCGTCCCTTTCGCCTCGATAGTAAAAATCCTCACCAGAGTGAGGAAAAATTACTACGGTCTCCAACAATCATTTCGGTTATATGCGTTTACCATTGAAACCGTTCCCTGAACAGAAACTACTATTTCAATCGTTGGAGGAATGTCGAGATGATAGCAAAGACGATTCCCAGATTAGGGACGACGAACATTACCAATGACGCTGCGTAATCCCCTCTCCCCACCACGGGCCTGGCTATCCGCATTTGGCTTACTGGCGCTCTACCAGTGTTGCCTGGTTCCGCTGTTCTACATTGCCCGTGAAGAAGTCAGGATGTGGCTGGCCACGCCCACCCCCACCTTCAGCAGTCCTGGGCCGGGATGGTAAGGAGACGAACAGGTTATGTATATGAGTGAGGCGTGCGAACTGACGACCGATGAACTGACGGCGCACTTGCCCCTGGAATGGCGCATCAATGACACCTACTTCGACTTGGCCTTCCAGTGTGTGCTCCCCGCCCTCGAAGCGTTGGCAGCCGGGAACAAAAACCCCGAAGCCTTGCTCAGCGTGACGTTCGGACCGGTGGCGCAGATCGTGCTGACGTGCCTGCTGCCCGCAGGGGTATGGAGCCTCCTGGACTTGCTGCGGGGTCTGGTGAGTCCACCAGACGAAGCGGCCAGCACAGAATTCTGCACCGCGCCCCGGCTGCTCAAGAGTCGCCGGAATCGAGGCCGTTTGGCCGTGTTCGATCTACGGCCCGGCGGCAGCGCAGAGTTCAGGGGCTATCCCCTACGCGCCTCTCTACGACCGCCATAGGTATGCAGGAGGAGGCGATGCGCCGATGTTCCCTACTGCAACTCCATTGCCGGCATCAAGAAAAAAGACATGGTAGGGCAAAAAAGCAACGTTTTTCCCAGATACTATCAAGGCCCAAATCGCTGCTCGACCCTGGTTTTGGCGACGTCGAACGGGGTTTTGCGAGGGTTTTTGCCCCGCATCGCCCTGTTTTGGCCCTGGTACAGCACTCTGAAGTGCTCCGAGAACTACCGTCGCCGCAAAATCACTGTTTACACCGTTACGGTATGGCAGAGACGCCAAACTGTCCGTTTTCCCGGCATACCGGAGCGGTTTTCTCACCCTGTACATCATTGCTCTTCCCGGAGGTAAAGCGATGTCTTACGAACTCAACACCCTCGTGCGCCACCTGATGGCGCTCGCCGGGGCAGACCCGCGCAAGGTGCGGCTCCCGGAAGGGAAATACAAGTTGCGCGTGCATAGCCAGCGCATCGGCGACGTGCGCCTGGTCACGGTGGCGCCCTGGCAGGGGACGTTGCCCGAAGTGGATGCCCAGGGCGTCGCCCACCTGTGCGCCGAGAATGACCTGCTGTTGTTACGGGGCATCGTCAGCGCGCCGCCCCGGACTAAGACGTTGTGGCTGGCCCTGGACGGCGTGGGCGCAGTGCCGCTCGTCCCCGCCTCACCCAGGGTGGAGAAAGCATTGCGTACGCCGACCACCTACGAAGCCGCCTACGCGCCCTACAAGTCTCCTGAAGCCTGGTGGATGATCCGAGCGACCAAGGCTATGATCGAGGCGGGCAATGCGCACCCGGCTAACACCCGTTTCACGTACACCGTCTACGACCCACAGGGCGACGCGGAGGCCATGCGCGCCGCCGGGTTCAGCAACCGGTATGGCAGCAGCGAACCGGACTTGATTGTGGTGGTCAAGTCGCGCTCCGCCGGCCAACCGTTGTGGCTGGCGGTGGAGTGCGAACGTGGGAAGTACAACAGCACGCGGCTCAAGCAAAAACTCGCCAAGAATCTGGAAGACTACGCCACGGCGGGATTTGGCGGCTGCTACTACGTCGCCAACAACCGCGACACCGCGCGCGTCCTGGGCGGGACAATCGCCCGGCTCCGCGATGATCTCACCGCGCGACCTGACACTATCAATACACCTGGATTCCTCGTCTTGTTCACCCTGGAGAGCCTGCGCGATGCCTGGCTGCCGACGCCGCGCTTTATCCTGACGGAGTTCTTCGACCGGAAGTTGCAGCGCGTCAACCCGGAGTGGCCCCAGGACGTCGCCAGGCCGGAACGGTACTTCGCTTTGGATTTGTGCCGCCGCATCATCCACGGCGAGCCGTTCCCGGACGGGATGTCGATGACCTGCGCCGGCGCGCCGGTGCTCTAGGTGGACGCCGAGGCCGTGTCGCAGATCACCAATACCCGCGCCACGCACTGGCAGATGGACACCCGACGCCTGTACCTGATGTTGCCGGAGGGCGATGCCTTGTTGGACTTCGGGCAAGACGCGGACCGTGACCGTCTTGTCGAAATGGTGTACACGGTGAAACCGGCGTTGGTCATCGTGGACAGCCTGTCCTCGGTGAGTAGCAAGAGTGAGAACACGGTCGAGGCCGGGACGTTGAACGCCACGCGCCTGGCGACGTTATCGGCGCGGGTGACGCCGGTGCGGGTGCCGGAGGGCAATGATGTGACGGAGTATGACCAGGCTGGTGGTGTATGCGTCGGCGTGGGTGCTGGCGGTGTGCAGGGAGGTGACGCGGGTGTGCGGGGGTGGGGGCGATAGCATCTTGACGCACTGCCGACTCGCACTATACTTCTCTGCACAGATTCAGTCCAGCAAGTGAGGTGTCGCATGTCCCAACAGCCCAATCTGTTACCGATGCTCTCCGATCAGCCCGCCGACGAAGACCGGCTCAATTTCGACCCGTATGCCAAGACCCTGGCCGATATCCTCGCCGACCCCAACACGAATACACCGTTGACTATCGGCGTGTTCGGGTCGTGGGGGCACGGCAAGACCAGCCTGATGCAGATGGTGCGCAAGCGGCTGGAAGCCACCGCAGGCACCGATTTCCCCGTTCACGCGGTGTGGTTCAACGCCTGGCTTTACAGCCGGGAACAGGCGCTATGGCGTGCCCTGATCGCACACGTGCTGAAAGGTGCGCACGAATTTCTACCGAATGAAGCCCTGGCGCAGTTGGACCAACTCGAAAGCCGCCTCTACCAGGCCACCGAAGCGGAGAATGGGTTACTCACCTTCCCGCCTGGCCTGATCCCCGAAATGCAGGCCGTTTCTCTACCTGCGCGTACTGGCCTGGAACTGTGGCGACGCCAGGCCAAGCGCCAGAACGCGGACGTTTCCCACTTGCAGGAGATCATCAACGACGTGGAAGCCAGTTATACGCTCACCCATCGTACCCAGCTTGTGGCCCTGGACGACTTCCGCCGCGAGTTCGAAGAATTGAGTAAGCAATGTATTCAACACAGGCGGCTGGTGGTCTTCGTCGATGACCTGGACCGCTGCCTCCCCGACAAGGCGGTGGAGGTGTTGGAAGCCGTCAAACTCTTCCTCGACGTCCCCGGCTTCGCCTTCGTGCTGGGCATCGACCGCGAGGTCATCGAGGAGGGCATCCGCGTGCGCTACCAGGATTACGAGATGAAGCTGGACGGCGCGCGTTACCTGGAGAAGATTATTCAGATTCCTTTCAACCTGCCGCCGATTGATCTCAAATCCGTGCAGAGTTACGTCCACGACGAGACGGCAGGCAACCTGCCTGATGCGCGTTGCGAAACGGTCTTCAGCGTGGGATTGGAAGCCAACCCCCGCCGCATCAAGCGCACCCTCAACGTGTTCTTGCTTCTGTGGCGCTTGTCACAGAACCGCGAGGACCTGCGCGACGCCATCAAGCCGGTGCGGCTGGCGAAGATCGTCATCATCCAGCAGTACCACCCGCGCCTGTTCGCGTTGCTGGCCGAGGGACCGCACCATCTGATTGACCTGGAACGCCGCTTCCGCGAAACCATCCGGCCACAAGAGGGCGAGGGAATGACACGCAGCGAGCGCCCTGTCGCCGTAGAGGTCGGACGTGGGACTGGGGATGGGAGCGAAGAAATCTCCGCCGGGCCGCTCACCGAGTTCCTGACCCGCAGCTTGCTGCGCGAACTGCTGACCTGCACCGCCGAAGACGAACCCGACGCCAATTTCAGCGATCTCACCCCGCTTGGTGTGCGCGAGTACATCTACCTCACCCGCAGCGCGGTGCAACAGGAAGTGGTGACAGGAGCCGCGGCGCGCCTGCCCTTCGAGCCGCAGATGGTGACGATCCCTGCCGGAGCGTTCTTGATGGGCACGCCGGAGTCAGAGGTAAAAGAACTGGCAAAGCTGGGGGACGTCAAGCTGAACATTGTGCGCAACGAAGTGCCCCAGCACGAAGTTACGCTGCCGACTTACGCCATTGCCCGCTACCCGGTGACCAACGCCGAGTTCCGGCGTTTCATCGAGGACAGCGGGTACACTGTGCGCGATTACTGGACAGAAACCGGATGGCAACAGAAGGAGAAGGAGAGTTGGACGCAGCCGCGTTATTGGGATGACGACCAGTGGAACGATCCTGCACAACCAGTAGTGGGCGTGTCCTGGTACGAAGCCGTGGCCTATTGCAACTGGCTTTCGGCCAAAACCAAACGCGCGTATCGCCTGCCCACCGAAGCCGAGTGGGAGAAGGCCGCGCGCGGTACTGACGGTCGGCGCTACCCCTGGGGTAACACCTGGGACGCGGCGCGCTGCAACAACAAAGAGAGCGGGCTGGGCAAAACGACGCCGGTGGGCCAGTATCCCGAAGGCGACAGCCCCTACGGTGTGAGTGAGATGGTTGGGCAGGTGTGGGAATGGTGCGGCAGCAAGTGGGGTGGGACAGACACAAAGCCCAGGTTCGGCTATCCTTACAAACCGGACAAGGAGCGTGAAGACCTGGAGGGTGATGATACCCGTATCCTTCGCGGTGGCTCCTGGTACAATGGCAATCCAGCAGGGGTATGCCGGTGCGGCGCTCGCCACGGGAACTATCCCGGGGGCGGGAACTACGGCAGGGGGTTTCGTTGCGTCCGAACCTCTCCTCAAAACCCTTGAGCTTTGTTCCTTGTCCATTGTTCCTTTGATCATTGTCCCTTGAACTTTGGGGTCTGGGGCGGAGCCCCAGTCGCGCAAAAATTGATTTTCGATGGTTGAGGTGAATATGACACAACCACAAACCTTTTCCGAATGGATCGCGTCCTATCTGGCCCTGTTGAAAGATCAAGGCTACACGCAAGCGGATGTCGCCCGGCGGATGCGCGTCCACCCCAGCCTGCTCACCAAATGGAAGGTTGGCGACTATGGTGATAAACCCACCTTCGACAACGTCACCGCCTTCGCCGATGTGGCGCGCCTGACCCCGCAGCAGCGTGTAGACCTGCTGCGCGCCGCCGGATACGACGTGCCGGTTTCCACGGTGCTGGATGCGCCGGAGTATATCGCCGCCCGCGAGCGTTACCTGGCGGCACTGTGCGAGCGGTACAACATCACGCAAACGGCAGGCTTCGTGGACGTCATCGCCAAGGACGATCAGGTAGGCAATCCCCGCCGGTTGACCCTGTTGGGCGAGGAGGGTGTCTATGTCCCCTTGCTGCTGGATGCAGCGTCCGGTGCGGACCGCGCGTCACACCGAATGGATGATGAAATGCAGGAGGCTGAAGCGCGCGAAGCCGCACATCCTCTGACGTTGGCTGACGCATTGACGCTGCCCGGACACCTGGCAATCATCGGGGACGCGGGCAGCGGCAAGACGACGTTGCTACAGGTCATCGCCAGTGTGCTGGCGGCCGCAGACCCCGCCGCGTTGGGTGATGACATAGCCCCGGTGCTGGCTGCGCTGCGGTCGGAACAGACATCCCGCGCCACGGATCCTCTGCCCATCTTTTTGCCCCTGCGCCTCTTTGAACGCGCCTGCGCCACCGCACATTACGAGCGCTGCCCCGAAGACCTGCTGCGCTTCGTGGACGACTGGTTTGCCCGGTGGCACCCTGTGACTGAGTTGCCCCCCGGCTTTCTGGCCGACCACCTGCGCGGCGGGCGCGCCTGGCTGCTACTGGATGCCCTGGACGAAGTCCCGGAGCCGGAACACCGCAAGGCGCTGCGTACCGTTATCCACGCCCTGGCCGACCAGTTGCCCGGCGTGCGCCTGATCGTCACAGCCCGCGTGCTGGCTTACGGCACGGCGCGCCTGGACAACCGCTTCACCGTGCTGCGCGTCCGCGATCTGGACGACGACCAACGCGTGCAGATGGTGCGCAACATCTACCGGGGGCTGGATGTGCTCGACGCGGAACGCAAGGCCAATGATCTAGCCACGCGCATCACCCGTTCCGCCGAATTGCAGGACCTGACCCGCACGCCGGTGATGGTGTGGACGGCAGCCGTGGTGCACGCGCTACGTGGGGAATTGCCCGAAAGTCGCGCTGCGCTCTACGCGGCCTACGTGGAAATCCTGCTCAAGCACTCGTTCAAACAAAGTGATGAAGACGTGGAAAGCGTAACAACCCTGATTGACGGTCAAGGTTGGACACTCTCGGAGCGCCACGAATACCTCACTTACGCCGCCTTCGAGGTGCACCGCCGCCTGGAAACCCAACGCGAACGCCGGGTGGAGCCGCTGGCCTATATCGGCGAGCGCGAGCTAACCGACGACATTCTAGCGGCCTATTTCCAGGAGAACCTGGGCTGGGACAAGCGCGAGGCACGCCAGCGCGCCCGGCATTTCGTCGCCTTGATGGTGGAGCGCAGCGGCCTTTTGTACCAGTCCGACCAGGGTTACACATTGGGCGATCACCTGACCATGCAGGAGTTTCTGGCGGGCTGCTACCTGGGCGAGCATTACCGGGAGTACACCGATCTTCTGCCGGCGTTGGTGGGCAATGCCTGGTGGCGGGAGACGCTGCTGCTGGCGGCGGGCTACCTGGCCCAGGAACGCGGCACCGATGCCCGTAAGTTCCTGGTGCAACTTGCCGCCTCTGCGCCCAACGGCGACCCATCGGGAAAGTTGCTGGCCCTCACCGTGGCGGGGCGCGGGCTGGTACAGTTGCGCGCCCGGTTACGTCGTCCAGCCTGGTATACCGCCCTGGCCCAGGACTTCGCCAACCGGCTCTATCCTCTGCTGTACGCACAACCGGCGGCTGCGTCCATCCCCGCGCGGCAGGAGGCGGGCCTGGTGTTGGGCCTTCTCTATGGGATGCCAGGCGAAGAGAGCAGTCTGCAAGACCCGCGCTTCACTGCGCCGCTGGGCTTGCCGGAGTTCATCGACATCCCTGCCGGGCCATTCTGGATGGGTGGAGATAAACGTGCAGACAAGGATGAACGTCCCCGCCACCAGGTAACATTGGATGCTTACGCGATGGCCCGCTACCCCACCACCAATGCGATGTATGCGCGCTTCATCGCTGATGAAGGGTATACCAACGCGGACTGGTGGGCGGAGGCTATTGCAGACAAATATTGGACCGCCGGAAAGGGATTCCACGGCGGTAATCTTCCGCCCTATTGGGCTGATAGTCGGTGGAACAATCCCTCCCAGCCAGTAGTGGGGGTTTCCTGGTATGAAGCAGTGGCTTACTGCCGTTGGCTCACCGCAACATGCGCTGACGGTTACGTTTACCGTCTGCCCACCGAAGCCGAGTGGGAGCGCGCGGCGCGTTGGGGCAACACCCCTCTCCCTGTGGGAGAGGGGATAGGGGAGAGGGTCTACCCATGGGGCGCAGGGGACGACGAGTGGCGCGAAGGGTACTGCAACAGCAAGGAAGCTGGCCTGGAAGTCACGTCGCCGGTGGGCTTGTTCCCGTTGGGCGCAGCAAAAGGGGATATCCACGATATGGTGGGCAATGTCTATGAGTGGTGCGGGGATTGGTACGGCGAAGACTACTACGCCCAGTCTCAGGATGCGCACAATCCTATCGGTCCTAAAAAAGGCAACCTGCGTGTACTGCGTGGGGGGAGTTGGTACACTGAAGGACCAACACTATGCCGGTGCGGCTATCGCCGCAGGAGCGTTTCCCGGGTACGGGGGCGGCAGCTGGGGGTTTCGTTGCGTCCGAACCTCTCCTCATAACCCTTGAACCTTGTTCCTTGTCCATTGTTCCTTGAAACCTTGTTCCTCCCGCGCGTAGCGCGGGCCTTTGGGGTCTGGGGCGAAGCCCCAGTCGCGCAAAAATCGATTTTTGGCATTTTCTGACACAATGAAGACCTACAAAAATCTGTACCCGCAAATCTGTGCGTTTGACAACCTCTACCAGGCCCACCGCCAGGCCCGCAGAGGCGGCAAGCGCAAGCAGCCGGAAGTCGCCGAATTCGAGCACAACCTGGGCGAAAACCTGCTGGCGTTGCAGACCGAGTTGCTGGCGCAGACCTACACGCCCGGCCCGTACCGCAACTTCATCGTCATCGAGCGCAAAGAGCGCAAGATCAGCGCCGCACCGTACCGCGACCGGGTGGTTCACCACGCGCTCATCAACGTCATCGGCCCCATCTTCGAAGCCCGCTTTATCCACGACACCTACGCCAACCGGGTGGGCAAAGGGACGCACGCCGCCTTGGATCGAGCGCAGTTCTTCGCCCGGCGCTATCCCTATGCCCTCAAGTGTGACGTGCGTGAGTTCTTCCCCTCCATCGACCACGCCATCTTGCGCGACCTGCTGGCGCACCACATCGCCTGCCTGCGCACACTGTGGCTTATCGACCGCATTTTGACAAGCGGAGAGGGCATCCTGACCGATCGCTACACTATGCAGTGGTTCCCCGGCGACGATCTCTTTGCTGTCCATCGTCCACGCGGCCTGCCCATCGGGAATCTCACATCCCAACATTGGGCCAACCTGTATCTGCACCCACTAGATATGTTCGTCAAACACGAGTTGCACTGCAAAGCTTATGTGCGCTACAGCGATGACAGCGTGCTTTTTGCCGCTGACAAGTCTACATTGCACCAATGGCGTCAAGCCATCATCGAACGCCTGCAAACCCTGCGCCTGACCATTCACGAAGAACAAGCCCAGGTCTTCCCCGTGAAGAATGGCATCGACTTTCTCGGCTGGCGCGTTTTTCCGCACTATCGTCGCCTGCGGCGGGAAAACCTGCGCTTTGCTATCAGACGGTTGCGTCAACAACAAACGGCTGTGGCGCGCGGCCAGTTATCGTTTGCGGATTTGAGCGCCTCGGTGCAGGCGTGGTTGGCCCACGCCGCGCACGGCAACACATACCAGGTGCGTCGGCGCGTCCTGCGGCGGTTTGTGTTTCAAAGGATATCCTCCCCACGGCGTCCGTCGAGGAAAGCACAAAGAGCAGGTTGAGATGACAAAAGAAGCCCCGATCTATCCACTCGTCCACGATATGCTGGCCTGGCTGGTGCCTCATCTGGAAGGTTGGCCGCGTCCTCAACGTTTCTTCCTGGCGCAACAGGTCTTGGAAACCGCCACGCAGTTCTATCGCCTGTTACTCCGCGCGCGGAAGGTGGATGCCGAAGCACGCCGCCGCATATTGTTGGATGCGGACGTGGAGTTAGAGACGCTGAAATCAATGTTACGACTGGGACAGGAACTGCACTATATGAGCCTGGACCAATACGAGCACATTTCCAGGATGTTAGTGGATATTGGTAAGCAGCTCGGCGGCTGGCGTGTTTCGTCGGAGAAGCAACGCTGACCGCCTTTGTGGGGCCGGGGTCGCTATGCCGGTGCGGCTATCGCAACAGGAACAATCCCAGGAACAGGAACAACAACAGGGGGTTTCGTTGCGTCCGCACCCCTCCGAACCTGCAACGCTACGATGCGGCGTGTTTACGGATACGCCGAACGGCAGTATGATTGAGGAGAGGTTCAGATCCCGTGTCCCGGTCGGGCGCGCGCCTTCACAGGAACGCGCCAGGCCGAATACACCGATGCCCCGGTCGGGCCAGTAGGGGCAACCCTTGTGGTTGCCCACATCGTGGGTTGCCCAGACCGTCCGGCCGGGGCGATGTGCCTATCAGTTTCCCAGGCGTTGCAGGAACGCCAGCAGCGCGGGAGAACCGGTTGCCGCTGCCAGGGCCGCCAGCAGCGCCCACAACCAGCGCGTGCGGATGCGCAGGTGCAGACGGAACCAGCCGTCGCGGGCTGTCATCGTCAAACGAGTCGTGTATTTGTCTTGTGTTGCCATCATCAACCTCCTATGTGAATGTGATTTGTGATGATGACCGGTCATCTACCTATCAGTGTATCCAGGCAACGTTGAATCCAAAGGCAAAACGCAGCCCAAATCGTTGAACAGCGTTGAACAGGAGTGAGTCTATGGAAAAACCACAGACATTTTCAGAATGGATCGCCTACTATCTCGATCTACTGACAGGCCAGGGGCGCACCCAGGCCAAAATCGCGCAGCAGATGCGCGTCCATCCAAGCCTGCTCACCAAATGGAAGGCCGGCGACTACGGCGACAAACCCACCTTCGACAACGTCACCGCCTTCGCCGACGTGGCGCGCCTGACGCCGCAGCAGCGTGTAGACCTGCTGCGCGCCGCCGGATACGACGTGCCGGTTTCCACGGTGCTGGATGCGCCGGAGTATATCGCCGCCCGCGAGCGTTACCTGGCCGTGCTGCGCGAGCGGTACGGCATCGTCGAAACCCATGCATTCACCGCACTGTCGCAGGATGAAGGGGTGGGCAATCCCCGGCGTTTGCCTCTCTTGGGGCCAGATGGCGTGTACGTGCCCTTATGCTTCGATGCACCGGCTGTACGGCAGGCAGGGCGTCAGCGCGAGTTTCCCAAGCAATCAGGAGTATCTACCGAAGCCTTCTGGGAATCCACGCCGGAGACTTTGCCGGAGATCCTCAAACTCCTTCCCGGCCACCTGGCCATTATCGGTGACGCGGGGAGCGGCAAAACTACAGCCCTCCACGTCATCGTCAGTGCGTTGGCCTCTGCTAATCCAGAAACAGCTTTCGGCGCGCGCTTCTCCGTCTTGGACAATGCGCGTCCCCTCCCCATCTTCCTGCCCTTGCGCTTGTTTGAGCAGGCGTGTAACCTGGCGGACAATGCATCCCACAATGGCAATACCTATACGCACTGCCCGGATGATCTCTTGCGCTTTGTGGATGACTGGTTCGCGCAGTGGGAGACTGGCGTCGAACTGCCGGAGGGCTTTCTCGCCAGCCACATCCGTGGGGGCCGGGCGTGGTTTTTGTTGGATGCGCTGGACGAAGTCGCCAATACTGCACACCGGGTGACCGTGCGCAATGTCATCCAGAATTTAGCCGGCCAACTCAACGGCACGCGCTTGATCGTCACGGCGCGCGTGGCTGCCTACCGCGACATCCGGCTCGACGAACGTTTCACGGTGGTTACAGTGCGTGACCTGGACGATACTCAGCGCGGGGATATGGTGCGCGCCATCTATCGCGGCCTGGCGCTACCTGACCACGCGCGCCGGGCCGACGATTTGGTGGAGCGCTTTGCCGGGTCCAAAGAGCTGCAAGCGTTGGGGCGCACACCGGTGATGGTGTGGACAGCCGCCGTCATCCATGCCCTGCGTGGCGAGTTGCCCGACAGCCGCGCCGCTCTTTACGACGCTTACGTGGACATCCTCCTCAAGCAATCGTTCAAACGCACGCGCTATGACGTGACTACGGTAGACATCCTGGCCGAGGGGCAGGGATGGCCGTTGGCAGATCGCCTGCACTACCTCACTTACGCTGCTTTCCAGGTGCACACCATGCTGGCAGGACATCCGGAGCGCCACGACGAACAGCGGGTGGTCATCGGCGAAGATGAATTGGCCGATGACGTGCTGGCCCCATACTTCCACGCGAATCTGGGATATACCCGGCGCGAAGCCCGGGACCGCGCGCGCGAGTTCATCACGCTGATGGTCGAGCGCAGCGGCCTGCTTTACGAGACAGATCAGGGCTATACCTTTGGCGATCACCTGACAATGCAGGAGTTTCTGGCAGCCTATTATCTGGCCGAAAATTACGCCCTGGAAGATCCGGCGGGCTACGCGGCGTTCTTTCAGAAACAGGCGCGCCACATCTGGTGGCGTGAAGTGGTGCTGTTGGCAGCAGGCTACCTGGGTCAGAAAGCGGGTTTTCAGGGAAGCAAATTCCTGACACAACTGGCCAAAGAAGATGATCCGGTGAGTGCGTTGACATCTCTGGCTCTGGCCGGCCGGGGATTGTTACAACTACGCGCCGGTCGCAAGCGTCCGCGGTGGTATGCCACGCTGGCACAGGACTTCGCCAACCGGCTTTATCGTCTGGTGTACGCTGAGTCCGTGAACGCACCGGTCACGGCTCGCCAAGAAGCGGGATTGGTGTTGGGCCTTCTCTATGGGATGCCGGGCGAAGAGAGCAGTCTGCAAGACCCGCGCTTCACCGCTCCATTGGGCCTGCCGGACTTTATAGAGATTCCCGCCGGCACGTTCTGGATGGGCGGGGACAAACGTACAGACAAGGACGAGTGTCCCCGCCACCAGGTGACCCTGGACGCTTACGCGATGGCTAAATACCCCACCACCAATGCGATGTATGCGCGCTTCATCGCTGATGAAGGGTATACCAACGCGGACTGGTGGGCGGAGGCTATTGCAGACAAATATTGGACCGCCGGAAAGGGATTCCACGGCGGTAATCTTCCGCCCTATTGGGCTGATAGTCGGTGGAACAATCCCTCCCAGCCAGTAGTGGGGGTTTCCTGGTATGAAGCAGTGGCTTACTGCCGTTGGCTCACCGCAACATGCGCTGACGGTTACGTTTACCGTCTGCCCACCGAAGCCGAGTGGGAGCGCGCGGCGCGTTGGGGCAACACCCCTCTCCCTGTGGGAGAGGGGATAGGGGAGAGGGTCTACCCATGGGGCGCAGGGGACGACGAGTGGCGCGAAGGGTACTGCAACAGCAAGGAAGCTGGCCTGGAAGTCACGTCGCCGGTGGGCTTGTTCCCGTTGGGCGCAGCAAAAGGGGATATCCACGATATGGTGGGCAATGTCTATGAGTGGTGCGGGGATTGGTACGGCGAAGACTACTACGCCCAGTCTCAGGATGCGCACAATCCTATCGGTCCTAAAAAAGGCAACCTGCGTGTACTGCGTGGGGGGAGTTGGTACACTGAAGGACCAACACTATGCCGGTGCGGCTGTCGCGACGGGGGCTATCCCTGGGGCAGGGTCATCAGCTGGGGATTTCGTTGCGTCCGAACCTCTCCTCACAACCCTTGAGCCTTGTTCCTTGTCCATTGTTCCTTTGATCCTTGTCCTTTGAACTTTGGGGTCTGGGGCGAAGCCCCAGTCGCGCAAAAATCGATTTTGGAGTGCAGTATGAACCACAACTCTGACCCATTGCCGTTGCTGGTAGAAGCCTGCCGGCCACGCAAGCTGCTCCTGGTGTGGGCGGATACACCGTTCCCCCCGCAGGAGACGCTGCGCCAGCCGGCGGCGTTGCTGATCAACCAGTGGCAACACGCAGCGCCGCAATGCGCTCCACTTCCGTGGGAGCGAGCGGCTCTCCCGTCACTGCCCGTCCTCAGCCTGGACCCCACCGTGCGGCTGGAAGCGACCATACCCAATGCTGTGACTGTCACCACACTGAGTGACGTTGCTGTGCCGGAACGCCCAACGGTGCTCAAACTTGCCGGAGACCTGGCCTCCCGTGCGGGCCTCTTCCTCACCTGGGATGAAGTCCGCGCCGCTCGCAGTGATCGGGACAAAGTCCACATTTTGCGTGAAGCAGCGCATGTCGCCGCGGGTGGGGTCGTGCTGGTGCTGGTGCCCAATCCAGACCCCACGTTCGACCGTTTTTGGACGACCTTGCTGGCCCCAGCCTTGCGCGACGCTGCGCACACCCTGGTGCTGGGTCCGCCGGACTATCCCTGGCCTGCGCCATTGGCGTGCATTGGCCCGCTGGATGACGCGACTGCCATATTCTCCCGTTTGCGGGAAGTGACACCCATCACCCCGCATCGCCAAACGCAACCAGAAGGAATACCACACGACGCTGCCGATTTCGCCGACCTCGAAATCCACATTCTGCCCCGGCGCGGGGAGGCGTATCCCGTAGACCTCACCCTCAATCACCAGAATAACTGGCGTGGGCAAGTCAAAGCTGATGATTTGCCCTGGACGCCGACCGACGATACCGCCGAGGATGGGCGACGCTTGTTTAGCGCCCTGTTCGCCGATGAGGCCTTGCGCACCGGCTGGACGAAGGCGCGCGCCCTCTCACCGCAACGCCGCACGCGCCTGCGCCTGTGGCTGGACGTGGATGAGCCGCGACTCCACACCTTACCGTGGGAACTGCTGCGAGAAGGCGCACTGATGCTGGCGGCAGACGCCAAAACGCCCTTTTCACGCTGTCTGCCGGTGGAGAAAGACTGGGGTAAGGCGGTGATCGAACGCCCCTTGCGCGCGCTGGCGCTGATCGCCAATCCCGGCGATCTGACAACCGGCTACAACCTGGCCAGCCTCAATGCCGCTGCTGAGCGCGCCCTGCTCGAAGCTGCTTTCAGCGCCTTAGGGCCAGAGCAGGTCGCACTGGACTTCCTTGATCCGCCGGTCACGCTGGCACGGCTGGAAGCAAAACTGCAAGAACGCCGGTATCACATCCTGCATTACGTGGGGCACGGCGCGTTCAACGCCACACGGGAACAGGCCGCCTTGTTCTTGCAGGATGAAAGGGGCTACACACACATCACCACCGATAATGCTTTGGTGGAAATGTTGGCGCGACAATACACGCCGCCATTGCTGGTTTTCCTGGCGGCCTGCCAGAGCGGAGTGACCTCAGCGCGGGAGACGTTCAGCGGCCTGGGGCCAAAACTGGCGCAGATCGGCATTCCGGCGGTTGTAGCAATGCAAGATAACGTCGCCATCAAGGCCGCTAATGCCTTCAGCGCCGCCTTCTACCCACAGTTACTCCGGCACGGCGTGGTGGATCGCGCAATGAACGAAGCCCGTAGCGCCTTACTCACCGGCGAATACACCGATGCCGCAGTGCCGGTGCTGTGGATGCGCTTGCGGGAAGGGCGGCTGTTTTCAGTCTAGGTATCCTTGCTACGTAGTATGCTCCTGCTTATCTTTTTCTAGGCAGCGTCACCCCTCCACCGTCAGTACCCTCTCCCCGACTACACCGCACACCCGGCCCTGCCACTGCAATGTCCCTTCGATAACCACGAATGGACTTCGTAACACCTCGCGATACGCCGTGAACACCTCCGGTCGCAGGGTCACATTGACCACACCACCCTCGTCTTCCAAGATGAGGGGATGCCAGGAGCGTGGCACAGGAACCGAGTGGGGTCGAATTTGGCGTTTGGGCGTTTTGCACTAGACTATGGACAAACGTTGAGGAGGAATAACCGCCCAAGATGCCCACCCACCTCTACCTCGCCCCCGCCGCCAGCGGGAAGACCACCTATCTCGTCGCCCAGGCCCGCGCCCTGAGCGCCGGGCTGACGGCCACGCTGCGCGTCGTCGTACCCACGCAGCTTCAGGTACGCGCGTGGCAGCGTCGCCTGGCCGAGACGGGCGGCGCGCTCGGCGTGCGTGTGGGGACGTTCGACACGCTCTACCGTGAGATCCTGCGCGCCGCGGGTGAGGTCTACGTCCTGCTCACTGAACCGATCCAGTACCGCCTGCTGCGCGCGCTCATCGCCGACGCTCCGTTGCAGCATTTCGCCCCGCTCCGCACCCGGCCCGGCTTCGCGCAGGTCGTTCAAGGCTTTGTCCGTGAACTCAAAGCCGGCGGCGTCTCACCTGACGCCTTCGCCGATGCCGTCAAATCAATGGGCGGCGAACCGCGCCTGCTGGAACTGGCGCAGCTCTACACCGCCTACCAGGAGCGTCTGCAACACGAAGGCTGGGCCGACTTCGCCGGGTTGGGCTGGCTCACGGCAGAAGCCCTCGTCCGTCACCCCGATGTGGGCCGCGATTGGTCGCACCTTTTCGTGGACGGCTTCGACGACCTTACCTCAGTGCAGGTGGACGTGCTGCGACACCTGGCCGGGCGCGTGGGCGAACTGGTCATCACCCTCACCGGCAGCCCCGGCGACGATGGGCGCACGCTGATCCAGCATCGCTTCGACCGCACGCGCCGCCGCCTGGAAACCGCCCTGGGCATCACAGCGGAACCCTTGCCCGCCCGCGTGACGCCCGATCCGCGCGTGCCCGCGCTAAGACACCTGGAAGCGGCGCTGTTCACTACCGATGCCGCACAATGCCCCACCGGGGATGCCGTTGTACTCATCGCCGCACCCGACCGCGAAGCCGAAGTGCGCGCCGCGCTGCGATGGCTCAAGACGCGTGTCGTCCGTGAGCGCCTGCGTCTGAGCGACGTGGCGCTGCTGGCCCGCGACATCGAGCCGTACCGCCCCTTCATCCAGCAAACGGCGGACGAGTTCGGCGTGCCGGTTCACATCCTCGACGGCCTGCCGCTGCGCGCGAATCCGGCGGTCGCGGCCTTGCTCGATTTGCTGCGACTGGCGCTGCCCGACGAGGCCAGCAGTGCCTTCCCCTGGCGTCTGACGGTGGAAGCCTGGCGCTCCCCCTACTTCGAGTGGACCGCCTGCGGCATCACCTCAGAAACCGCCGAAAGCCTGGATCGCCTGGCGCGCTGGGGGCGCGTGGTCGCCGGACTGGCGCAATGGGAAGAAGCCTTCGCCCTGGCGATCAACGCCGGGCCGCGCGACGTTCTGGACGAAGAACAAGCCGATGTCGATATCCCCCTGACCGTCCCCACCGGCGCAGCGGCGGAGGCGCTGCTCGCGACATTCCACTGCTTTGTGCAGCGCATCACTCCGCCGCAAGGCCCACACCCTTGCCGGACGTTCGTGGCGTGGATCGAGTCCCTCATTGGTGACGACGCACCGCCTGAGGATGAAGCCACATCGCCAGACGATCTGGGCGTAGTCCGACAGATTTTGGCCGGGCCAGTGACTCTGCGCGAGCGCGATCTGGCCGCACTCAACGTGATCAAGGACGTGCTGCGTGGACTGGTATGGGCCGATGAAGCCGTGGTCTGCGATCCCGCGCCGTTCCCTGCGTTCTGGACCGACCTCGAAGGCGCAGTGGACGCCGCAACCTATCGCCTGCCGCTGCCCACCGACCGCGAGGCGCTGCTGGTGGCCGACGTGACCCAGGCGCGCGGCGTGCCCTTTCACACCGTCGCCGTGCTGGGATTGGCCGAGGGCGAATTCCCGGCGGCGCTGGCCGAAGACCCTTTCCTGCGCGACGCCGACCGGCGTACTTTGCGCGACGACTTTGGCCTGTCGCTCTCACCCTCGCCGGACAGTTCTGAAGCCGAGTACTTCTACGAAGCCATCGCCCGCCCGCGCGCGGCCCTGCTGCTCACGCGCCCGCGCATCGCCGACAACGGCGCGCCGTGGCAGGCATCGCCCTATTGGGACGAGGTACGTCGCCGCGTTGCCGTGACGCCGTTACACCTGACCAGTCACAGTTACCCCGCACCGGACGAGGCCGCCTCGTGGGAAGAATTGCTCTTGGGCCTGAGTGCCCAGGGAGACACACCGGCTTGGGAAGCGATGGCACGCCGCCAGCCGGAGTATCACGCTGCGCTGGAACGGGCGACGCGCGTATTGGCGCAGCGCCTGGGCACAATCACACCAGGGCTTTTCGACGGCGATTTGACCTCCACCAGCGACATCTTCGCCCAACGTTTCGGCCCGGCGCGCACCTGGTCCGCCAGCCGCTTGGAAAGTTACCGCGAGTGCCCCTTCCGCTTCTTCGTGGGCAGCGTCCTGGCATTGGAACCGCGCGCCCGCCCCGTCGAAGGGCTGGACGCGGCGCAGTTGGGCAGCCTCTACCACCACATCTTCGAGCAACTCTACCAGGCCGTCGCCGATCCCACTGACCTTGAGCAACTATTAGCTACGTTACCCAGCGTCGCTACACCGATATTGGACGTCGCTCCCCGTGAGCAACAGTTCCGCCCCACAGCGTGGTGGGCGCGAACCCGCGATGAGATCATCGAGAACGTCCGCCGTTCGTTGGTTGCGTTGGATGCTTCGCGAGAGGATTTTGTCCCCAGCGTGTATGAGGCCAGGTTTGGGTTGGATGATCACCATCCCCCCCTGGTCATCCGTGACAGCGCGGACAGTTTCCGGCTGCGCGGCTTGATTGACCGGGTAGATCGTGCGCCGGACGGGCGTGTACGTATCATTGATTACAAGACCGGCGGAAAGGGCAGTTTTACCGTCACCAACGTCAAAAAAGGGAAGAAGCTACAACTCCCACTCTACGCCCTGGCCGCGCAGGAGGCGCTAGACCTGGGAACCGTCAGCGATGGCTTCTACTGGCACATCCAGGCCGCCGAGGCCAGCAGCTTTACCCTGGCGAAGTTCGCGGACAAAGAAGAGAACCTGTTCGGTCCGGCGGGCGCGATGCACACCGCCGTCACCCACGCCTGGGAAGCCGTCCATGGCGCGCGACAGGGCCACTTCGTCCCCACCCCACCCGATGGCGGCTGTCCCGCCTACTGCCCGGCGGCGGCCTTCTGCTGGCACTATCAGCCCAAACAATGGTGAAATGTGCGAATCAGCGAATCAAAGAATCAGCGAATGGGCGAATGACGCATCACGACTTTCTTATTTGGAGCTAATCCGTGGCTGACCTGCATCCTTTGTTAGCGCAAATGTCTCCCAGCGAGGAGCAGATGCCGTCGATCCTCAAGCGGGGTACGGACGTGGCGGTGACGGCCGGGGCGGGGACGGGCAAGACGCGCACACTCGTGGCGCGCTACCTTTCCCTGCTGCTGGACGATGTACCGCTGCGCTCCGTCGTCGCCATCACCTTCACCAAGAAGGCGGCGCGCGAGATGCGCAACCGCGTGCGCCAGGAAGTACGCCGGTATCTGGATGCGGGGCAAATGACTGACGAGGAACGCACTCGCTGGCAGCAGCTCTACGAGACCCTGGACGCCGCGCGCATCGGCACCATCCACAGCCTGTGCGGGGAACTGCTGCGCAACCACCCCGCCGAGGCCGCCATCGACCCACGCTTCGAGACGCTGGACGAAGGCCAGGCCGCGCTGCTCCTGGCGCAGGCCGTCGAAGCGGCGCTGGCCTGGGCCGCCGACGATCCACAAGCCGCGCGCCTGTTCGCCGACTTCGGAGAATGGGAACTGCCGCGGCTGCTGACCCAACTGCTCAAGCAACGGCTGGACATCGCCGCGCTCCCTCGCCCGGACGATTGGTGGGCCGTGTGGGAACCACATCTGGTGGCCCCACTGCGCGCTTTTGTGGAGGACGCCGCCGTACAGACGGACTTTGCCGATCTGCTGACTCTGCGCGCAGACGGAACGCTGTCCCGCGCTGAAGCCGCTGGAGACAACCTGGCCGCGCCGCTCGCGGAATTGTTGCGTCTCTGGGATGTCATCACGGCAGCGCGCACGACGGACGATTGGGCGACGGTGTCCGCCCACCTTGCACCGTTACGCGGCGCGATGAAGCAGGTCGGACGACAGGCCAACTGGGCGCCCGCCAATCCCAAAGCCATCATCAAGGAACTACAAATCCGCTACGACGAAACCCTCAAGCCACTGGTCGGAGACGGCGTTGACCTGGCGCTGGATCAAACGTTAGCCAGCGCCATCCTCCCGGAACTGCTGCGCCTGTATGATTACGCGCTGGCCGCCTACACGCGCCTCAAGGAAGACCGTCGCGCTCTCGACTTCGACGACCTGGAAGCCGGGGCGCTGGCGCTGCTGCGCGACCATCCAGCCGCCCGCGCGCGCTGGCAAGCTGAAGTCCGCGCTCTGCTGGTGGACGAATTCCAGGACACCAACGCCCGCCAGCGCGACCTGCTCGCCCTCCTCAACGGCGACGCGGGCAAGCTGTTCATCGTCGGCGACGGCAAGCAGTCCATCTACCGCTTCCGTGGCGCGGACGTCACCGTGTTCCGCGCCGCCCGTCGGGAAATCGCTGACCAGGGCAAGGCATTCACCCTGGATACCTCGTTCCGCGCACACGGCAACCTCGTCGCTGCCTTGAACGCCTTGCTGCAACCGGTGCTGGGCGTGGACGAAGACCCGGCGCGGCCCTACGTCGAACCATTCGCCGCACTCACACACTTCCGTGAATCGCCACTTGCCGGATTGACGTCACCTTACGTCGAACTGCACCTGGGTGTGGGCAGCAAGACCGGCGGCGCGCTGGACAAAGCGGCGGAGGCGTTAGTCATACGGCTGGCGGCACTAGTGGAAAACGGTCACGTGCAACTAACGGCCCGCGATCCCGACACCGGGCAGTCCCACACCCGTCCCCTGGACTACGGCGATATCGCCATCCTCTGCCGTGCCTCGACGTCCTTCGCCCCCTACGAGAATGCGCTGGAACGCGCCGGCATCCCCTTCCTCACCGTGGCCGGGCGCGGCTTCTACGAGCGGCCGGAAGTGCGCGACGTCCTCAACGCGCTCACCGTCCTGGCCGATCCCACCGACGACCTGGCATTGGCAGGCTTGCTGCGCTCCCCGGCGTGCGGCCTCTCCGACCTGGCGCTCTATCGCCTGACCGAGGAATGCACGACTCAAAAAGCCCCCTCGCTGTGGACGGTGCTGAACGGCGCAGCGCTGGATTTTCTGGTAGACGAAGCCCCCTGCGCGGCGGAGGCCGTCGCCCTCATCCAACGTCTGCACGCGCAAGCGGGCCGGGTGATGGTCGCGGCACTCCTCAAGGCCTTCCTGGACGCGACGCACTACTGCGCGGCGTTGCTGCGCGCGGGACAGGCGCGGGGTGCGGGCAACCTCGCCAAACTGCTGGCGGACGCGCATACCAGCGGCATCGTCAGCGTGGGCGAATTCCTGGATTACGTGACGCAACTGCGCGACGCGGGCACACGCGAGGGCGAGGCGCACACCTTGAGCGTGGGCGCAGTACAACTGATGACCGTCCACGCGGCCAAAGGGCTGGAATTCCCCGTCATCGTCATCGGCGATGCCGGGAAGGCCGCACGCGGCGGACGCGGGGCCGTGGTAGATTCAATTTTAGGCGTCGTCCCGCCACTGAAAAGCACTGGCGATGACGACGCGCCCTCCGCCACCTCGCTGGCCTATCGCCTGGCGCAACAAGCAGCGGCAGATCAAGAGGAAGCAGAATCCGACCGGCTGTTGTACGTTGCGGCGACGCGGGCACAGGATATGCTCATCCTCAGCGGGACGGTGAGCGCGCGCAAGGACGGCCTTGGCCTCGACGGCTGGCTGGAACGGCTCGATACGGCGCTACACCTCAGCACCTCAGCGCCGGCGTGCGACCCCGAGGGAGAAGCAATCCGGCAAGTGACGTTGTCTGCCGGAGCACAGCCGGTGAACTGCACCCTCTACGAAGGCAACACGGAAATCGCGCCCCCAGGTGTGTCCACCGCGCTCCCCGCGCAGGCAGCCTGGCCGGAAACCTTGCCGCTACTCGATCCCCTGATCCCACCGCCGTCCACGACCGATGATGACACCGAGGCCGAGCACCGTGATCCGCCTCGACGAGTGTGGCGCGTGGTTCCGGAGAAAGCCCGGCCCTCGGCTCCCGCCTGGGTGGTCGGGACGCTGGTTCACGGCGCGCTGGAACAGTGGCTCTTCCCCGACGGCGTGCGCTTCGCACGCTGGGCCGAGGCGGAGGCGCGCGGGCGTGGCATCACCGACGCCGCCGAACTGCGCAATGCCGTCCAACGCGCGGCGCGGATGCTGACACGCTTCCAGGCCACCGACCTGTACACCGCAATGAACGCCGCGACGCAACGTCTTCACGAAGTCCCGTACACGCTGGCGACGCCGGGCGGCGCACTAGAACGCGGCACGCTCGACGCGCTGTTCCGTACCGACGGGCAATGGACGCTCGTGGAGTTCAAGACCGATCACGTCACCGATCAAGCGGCGCTGACCGCGTTACTCGACAGCACGGACTACCGCGCGCAGGTGACGCGCTACCTGGACGCCGCCGAGCGGCTGCTTGGTACGCGCCCGCGTCCGGCGCTGTGTTTCCTCAATGTGGGCGGCGCGGTGCGGGTGGTGACGGATTTGTAGAGATGATCGTCCTGTGATGCTACGCAAAGAGGAGAAAACCTATGCCGACATTGACATCCACAGAAATCGCCGCCTTCCTGGCTGAACCTCGGCACGCGGTGCTGGGCACAAATACCGGCAATGGTCCACCACAACTCAGCCCGGTGTGGTATCTGTTTGAAGAGGGCAAGTTCTACATCAGCATCACCACCGGGACGGCCAAGTACCGGAATCTGCGCCGTGACCCACGCCTCAGTCTGTGCATCGATGGCGGACATCCCGATTATCGCACTGTGACCGTCTACGGCGTGGCCGAATTCTTGCCAGTCGATGCGCCGAACCTGGACGACATACGCTGGTGCATCATCCGCCGTTACTACGTAGATGAAGCCGCCGCGCGGCGTTACGCCGAATCCACCCGCGATCAGCCCAATGTGCTGCTGGTGGTCACGCCGACGCGCATCCTGAGCCAGGATTTTAATTGAAGAACTGTCCTATGTCCTCCGACTCATCACACTCCACTCCTTATCATCTTCCAACTGAGACCACGCCCGCCTTTGCCCGCACCAACACACAGACTATCGCCCAGCGAGTAGCCTTGCTGTGGGAACTGCTGCCCGATGTGCGCGCCATTGGGGAACTGTGCTGCGGGGATTGCGCCCGGCAGTGGGCGGCGTATCGCCAGGCATTTCCCGCTGCCAGCTATCGCGGACTGGACCTTGCCCCGCACATTGTTGCCGCGAACCAGGCGCAGGGCATCGCGTGTATCTGTGGCGATGCGCTGGACCCGGCGACCCTGCGGCAGTTCCTTGCCTGTGACGTACTCTTCTTCGGGCCTCCGCTCTCGCAAGGATGCGATGGACACAACCTGCTGGCCTTTCACGAGGTTGTACCCACCTATGCTGACTTTGTGCGCCTGCTGTGGGGTGACTTGGGTTATCAGGGGACATTGATCTGTATCTGCCCCAATACGGCGACGATGGGTGATGTGCAACGGTTGTACACGCAGACGCGCGCCGCACGGTCCGACGTCAACCTGCGCCTGCTCCACTACAGTTACGCAACGCTTACCGGTCACGACGAGGTGACACCGCTGCGTCTCAAATATGTCGAACTGTGGTTTTCCACGGTGCTGCCCGATGTGTGGGAAGTGCGGGAGATGTCGCCGGACTAGCCGCATTGCCAAGCGGAACAAGCTGCGTGAGTTCGAGGCGGAGTCGCCGCGCCGGGTGAAGACGCTGCCCTACGTGTACCGGGTGCTGCTCACCGGCATTCACCTGTACCCAGCCTTTGATTTACCTTTCATCCCCGACTTGATCGCGCAGAAAGCCGCCGAGCACGCGACATTGGACGAGACCGTGTTGCCACATTATCAGCAGGCCATCGAACGTTTACAGGCTGAGTTGGACGAAGCGTTTGCGATGACGACGTTGCCCGAAGCGCCGCACCGGAGGGCGAGGTAGGGGTGATCAGGTTGGAGGGCGGCGTGCGACTGGTCATCAATCGTCGCGGACCCAGGGCAAGACCGTCGTCAGCATGTCGCAAGGCAAGCGTCCGGCAAACGACGTCATTGCGGCCGGACGCTTGCCCCACACACCATCATGCCTTGGGCTTGACCATCCCGTGCATGGTGAGCCAGCTCACGAAGGCATTGAACCAGCCGGTGCTGGTCGTTTCCTTGGGGTACATGCCGAAGCCGTGACCGCCCTGCTCATAGAGGTGAAATTCGACCGGCTTCTTGGCCGCGCGCCAGCTCTCGATCAGCCCGAATCCGCTATCGCCGAAGAAGGGATCGTCGGCGGCGAGCGCGACGAACAGCGGCGGAGCGTCGTCCGGAACGGTTATCGAAGCCAGCGGACCGTAGATGTCGCCGATGAACGCCGGCTTGGCGTTCTCACCGACGAGCGCAGTCGCCATGGTAAGCATGGCACCGGCTGAGAAGCCCACCATACCGATACGGTCCGGATCGATCTTCCACGTGGCGGCACGATTCCGGATCAGGGCGAAGGCGGCGCACGAGTCCTCGAGCTGCGGCGCGAGGTAAACTTTCATCTGCTCTGGATCGGGTCGCGGAGGCCGGCGTTCAGTGTTCGAGAACATCTCGTCCATCGAACGTTTGAATTCGTCCATGTCCGCCGGCGTCTGGGTCAGGCGATACTTAAGGACGAATGCCGCGACGCCGTGCTTGACCAGAGCGCGGGCGACATCCCAGCCTTCGTTCTCCATCGATAACGTGAAGAAACCGCCGCCTGGCGCAACGACGACCGCGGCGCCGCTGGCGCTGGCTGGATCGGGCAGAAACGGCGTAATCGTCGCAACCGTGACGTTACGAGCGAACTGGCTGCCATATTGCGAGTGCCACGCCTCTTGGGCCGTCGCGTCGGGGAGCGGGGCGGTGCCAATCTCGATCGCATTCGGCTGCTCGGGGATGGCGATCGCCGTCATCGTGTGGTCCAACTGCGCAGGAACTGGCACCTCAGATGTATAATCATTTTTTTTCACGACATTTACTCCTTATATCATATATATACCGTACATCGCGGGGCAATTTGTTTTTATGTTGGTTTCATTATAGATGGATTTGTTCAAATGGAAATTTTGCGGCCCACTGTGGGCCACTCGTGTGCGGGTTGAGTGAAAATTCGATACCCCCTTTGAAATTCAGGGTTTGGATATGGTATAATAGATATACACCTGGATACAGCAGCACCGTCCAGGCCCAAAAGTCCGGGGCTTCGGCTCCAACCCGCAGGAACCTCCAAGCCTGCGGCGCTCTGACCGGGTAATGCCGCGCAGAGAGTGCGCGTCAATGCGGCTCAGAAACCGTCACCGGGGGCGTTTTCGTCAACAGAGGTGAATGTCTATGCCGAACACGAATCCGCAACGTGTGCTTGACCTGCTCCACCGGATGCCCTCCGAAGGCTTGAACGCTGCCAAGCGCCTCTTTTGGACCGAACTCAACTACGACCGTGCCGCCGAATCTCTCTCCACCCGTGAGTGGCCCGATGGAACGCGCGCGTTGGTCAACGCGGACCCCCTACTGTTGGCGCAGCACACGTCCACATTGGGCAGCTTCGACATCCTCTACATCCCCCTGGCATCGGAGCAGACCGGGCGCAGCTTCCCCTTATCGCTCGCGGCGGAACGCGCCGTCATTACCCAACTCCTGCCCAACCATCCCTACGCGCTTTTCGTCTTCAGCGACGCCGCCGAAAAACACTGGCACCTGGTCAACGTCAAATACCGCCGCGACAAAGCAGACGGCGAAAGCGCTGCCCGGCGCGTCCTGCGCCGTATTGCGATTGGACCTCACGAGCGCCTGCGCACGGCTGCCGAACGCATCGCCATGCTCGACCTGACGACCCTCAGCCCCAACCTCGCGGATGGCGGCCATCCGTTGGGCCTTTCGCCGATTGCCATCCAGCAGCGCCACGACGACGCCTTCGATGTCGAAGCCGTCACCAAAGCCTTCTTCACCACCTACCGCGAGCATTTCGAGCGGGCCGAAGTCCAGATTGCCGGCCTGGACGACGCCGACGCCGTCCGCATCTTCACCCAACGCCTGTTCAACCGCTTGCTCTTTATCGTCTTTCTCGAACGTAAAGGCTGGCTCATTCCACCCGACACAGGAAAACCCACCCGGGCTGACGGCTACCTGGCCGCATTATGGGACGCCCACCGTCATTCCGAACAAAGTGAGGAATCTAATTTCTACCGCGACCGCCTCAAGCTTTTGTTCTTCTCCGGGCTGAACAACCCCGGCAGCATCGACATCACCGGCATCAAAGCGGACGGCCCGCTGGCGGCGTTGATCGGGCGCGTCCCCTACCTCAACGGTGGCCTCTTCGAGCAAGAAGACCTGGACGAGCGCGAAGGCATCGCTGTGCCCGACGCCGTCTTCAGCTCGCTGTTCGACGACCTGCTCTATCACTACAACTTCACCGTCACCGAAAGCACCCCCCTCGATGTCGAAGTGGCCGTGGATCCCGAAATGCTCGGCAAAATCTTCGAGGAACTGGTCACGGGCCGCCACGAATCCGGCAGCTACTACACCCCCAAGCCGGTGGTGGCCTTTATGTGCCGCGAGGCGCTCAAGGGCTACCTGCACGACGCCTGCCCGCGTGAAGCGGAGACGGCCATCGCCGCTTTCGTGGAAGAACGCGACGCCAGCGACATCCGCCAGCCCGAAGCCGTCCTCGCCGCCCTGCGCGCGGTTAAAGTCTGCGATCTCGCGTGCGGCAGCGGCGCTTACCTCCTGGGGATGCTGCACGAACTCATGGAACTGCGTCAGGCGCTCTTTGTCTCGCGCCACCTGGACGCACGCTCGGCCTACGAACGCAAACTGGAAATCATCCAAAACAACCTCTACGGCGTGGACATCGACCCCTTCGCCGTGAACATCGCCCGGCTGCGCCTGTGGCTCTCGCTGATCGTCGATTACGACGGCGACGACCCGCCGCCCCTACCCAACCTGGAATTCAAGATCGAGGTGGGCGACAGCCTCACCGCGCCCGCCCCCGCACCGTTGCAGCCCGATCTGTTCCGCCAGCAGGACGTGGCGGACTTCTTCATCCTCAAAGGGCAGTTTATGACCGCGCACGGCCCGGAGAAGAAGACGCTCAAGGCGCGGATCGACACGCTCAAAGCCTCGATTGCGAAATGGGCCAGCGAGGAAAGCGGCGCGGACGCCTTCGACTGGGCCGTGGACTTCGCCGAAGTGTTCACGCCCCAGGCCGACGCCGCCACCCTGCGCGGTGGGATGACGGATGTGCTGAACGCCACAACCGGCCAGATGCAGTTGGCGACAAGCGCCGCGCCGGGCTTCGATATCATCGTGGCGAACCCGCCCTACGTGCGTCAAGAATTGTTGGGCAGTGACCTGAAGGCCAAGCTCAAGAAACGCTATCCCGACGTGTACACCGGCACCGCCGATCTGTACGTTTACTTCTACGCCCGCGCGCTGGACCTTTTGCGGGAGGGCGGCATTGCCAGCTTTATCACCTCCAACAAATGGCTGCGGGCCGGGTACGGCGAGAAGCTGCGGCAGCACCTCAACACGAAGACCACGGTGCAGGCGGTCATCGACTTTGGCGACTTGCCCGTGTTTGGCGCGATTGCCTACCCGCAAATCATCATCTTCCGCAAGCACGCGCCGCCGCAGGAGCACACCCTGCGCGCCCTGACGGTGGACGACCTGAGCGCCGTGGAACACCTGAGCGAGGTCGTGCAGGCCGAGGCGTGGGAGCAGCCGCGCGCGAGTCTGAGAGCGGACGGGTGGGTGCTAGCGCATCCCACCGTGACTGCATTGTTGGAGAAACTACGTGCCGCCGGGAAGCCATTAGACGACTATATGAAAGGACGATTTTATCGGGGCATTGTCACTGGTTATAACGAAGCCTTTATCGTAGATTATGCTACTCGTAATCGTTTGATTGCCGAACACCCATCCTCGGTAGAAGTATTGAAACCTTTTTTACGTGGTCGGGATGTGAAACGTTGGATAGTAGATTTTGCCGAATTGTGGCTATTGTTTATTCCGTGGCATTTTCCACTACATGAGGACACTTCCTTACAAGGCGCATCGAGAACTGCAGAGAAAATGTTCAAAAAACAGTACCCGGCAGTTTATGACCACTTATCTCTGTACAAGGAGGCACTATCAGACCGAAACAAAACGGAAACAGGTGTCAGATACGAGTGGTATGCTTTACAACGTTGTGCCGCTACTTATTACAAAGAGTTCGAATTACCACAAATCGTCTGGGGGAATCTGGCTACCCGACCCAATTTTGCTTTTGCCGAAGCTGGTTATTACCTTTGTGCTCCAGCCAATACAATACCCACAGACGATAAGTTCCTGTTGGGTATACTTAATTCTCAAGTCACTCACTATTTGATTTTACAAAGTGCAGCTCAAAGACAAGGGGGATTTGTAGAATTCAAGCCTATGTACGTCTCTCAAATCCCCATCCCTGACCCCACCCCCGACCAACGCGCCGCCATCGAGGGGCTGGTGCGCCGCCTGCTGGACGCGCGGGGGCAAGGGCCGCAGGTGTCCGCGTGGGAGGCGGAGCTGAACGCGCTGGTGTATCAGGTGTATGGGTTGACGGCGGAGGAGATCAAGGTGGTGGAGGGGAGTTAACGCAGAGGCGCAAAGAAAGAGAAAAAACTTTGCGCCTTGGCGACTTTGCGTTAAATTTGACCTAACTGGGGGCTGTACGCGCTTGTAGCCAACAAACGAAAGCTTCAAAGGTCATCTCTTTTGTAGCAATATCTACGGCAACCTGTGCCACATGTTGATCTATAGTCATGGTGTAGCCGTTGAGATCAAGGAACAGGCGACAGGTTTCCATCGCGGTGCGTTTGTTGCCATCGTGGAAGACGTGATGCGTGATGATGTACCAGGCCAGGGCAGCCGCTTTTTCGATATGTGTGGGATAGAGGTCCTGCCCAAATATGGGAGCCTGGATGGCCTCGAGTATATACCGTAACGGGCCGGGATTGGCTAAATCGCTATTCGCTTCGACAAGGAAACCGCCAAATGTATCCAACATTCGGCGGTTGATCTCAACAATTTGCGCCAGGGTTAGCGTTCTGCCAACTCGGCCCATACGTCGGCGTGTTCGCGGAGACTGCGCTCGAGGCTGGCCTGGAACGCCTCATTTTCAGCCGCGCGCAGTCGTGGTTGTGGAGGAACAGGCTTGAGCAGCTTGCCGGCAGGATATTGCTCTTGTATCCAGTACATATTCCCCGGCTGGCTGAGAGGCGCAGCGGAAGACTCCATCGCGCCCCACGTCATACCGGAGTGTGTATGGTTAAGATAGACGATATTGTGTCCCGAACCGCATTCAGGCTTGAACTGGCTCATATTTCCACCCCTCGAAAGTGCGATTATCTTGCACCAAATCCTGAATGATGCCGTTTTGTTCATTCACAAGCTGACGCTTGGCTAACATACCTTCACTTAGGAATTGATGACTTCCGCCGGTTGCACTTTCTACCAGCGCGCGTGTAAAACTGTAATGGGCTTGCTCTTGCTGGCCTAGAAACACCGCCGGATCATAAGGTTCAGCCAGTTGTAACATCCTTGCAATACTATTATACACGCTTTTCATGCTCTGGTACAGGTTTTCATCCGGCAAACTCACATTCAGACCTAAATACTCCCGAGCTTCGCCGTGGTAAATCATATAGTCGTGACTGCCTGATTCGCTACATAGAAAGTCAAGAATTCTTTCAATTTTGTTCGCATCGCTTAGATGACGCGCGAGTAAACGTTTTCCTAGCATACGAATTTGCGTACGTGTGCGGTAGACTTGTCCCAATACCAGCGGGTGAACATGCGCTGTTAACATCTCAATAACCCGCGTCAAGTCGGCTCCATCTTGAATACCAGTCTGCCGGGCCAACTCAATGAAGCCGTTGATGGCCTCCACACTGACCGGCATTCTCGCCTGAGGCGGCGCACCGGGAATGTTCGGATTCAGCGGAGTCGTGACACTGGGATCAAAAGGGCCTAGTGTTGCCTGTCGCGTCATAATAATGGATTGTGCGCCCATAGCGATCAATGTCCCTGCACTGTGCGCTTTGGCCGGGATCAAGACTTCGAAGTCGTCACAATATTGTTGAATAAGGTTGGCGACACTCCAGGCCGCGAGCGTATCACCGCCGCGTGTATAAAGAAACAGTGAAATCTTGGGAACAGTACCAAAGGTATCCAGATGCGCAGCGAAAAGATCAAGCACTTCAGGGTGAATTTGCGTTTCCAACCCGCGTCGATCCCCGGTGACGTAAACGATCAACCGGCTGTCGCGTGCGGCTTCGATTTCTCGATATAGGGCTATGCGTTCCTGATACACGATGCACCTCGTTAACATGCTGGACTGTTTATTGAAATTATAGCATAGTGTGACACAATAGCCACATCCAAAAGGAGGCCCGATGCCCCACGATATCATCGATAACCGTACCGACAAACTGGTAGACGCCATCCGCCGCGTGCTGCCCGGCGCGCAAGCCGCCAAATTCGCCGTGGGCTACTTCTTCCTTTCCGGCCTGGAAGCCGTCGCCGATCAACTGTACAACGTCGGTGAACTGCGCCTGCTTATCGGCAACACCTCCAATCGCGAGACTATCGAACAGATCGCCGAGGGCTATCGCCGTCTGGAACAGGTGCACAATGCCGTCGAGGCTATCCAGTATCCCAAGCGCGCCGCCATAGAAGCCGCCACTGCCGCCACCGCCCAGTCCATCGGCCAGACCGCCGCGCGCATGGATCAAACCGACGAGGCCGCGCAGTTGGTAGACACGCTCGTCGCGTTGATCGAATCCGGGCGGCTCAAGGTGCGCGTCTACACCCAGGGACGGCTGCATGCCAAAGCCTACATCTTCGACTATCCCCCGAACAGTCCCTATGGCAGCGGCATGGCCATCGTCGGTTCCAGTAACTTCACCCTCTCCGGCATCGCTGCCAACACTGAACTCAACGTCAAAGTCCTCGGCGACGCCAACCACGCCGCGCTCACCCACTGGTTCGAAGACCTGTGGGACGAAGCGCAGGACTTCGAGACGCACCTGATGCAAGAACTGCGCCAATCCTGGCCGTTGGCGCAGGTGACGCCCTACGAAGTCTACTTGAAAACCCTCTACGAGCTGGTCCGCGACCAACTGGAAGGCGTCGATCCGACCGAATTCCTGTGGCAAGATGACATCACGGCAGTTCTTACCGAGTTCCAGGAACGCGCCGTCCGCCAGGCCGTCCAGATGATCCGACGTTACGGTGGCTGCTTCGTCGCCGACGTCGTCGGCCTGGGCAAATCCTACATCGGCGCCGCCATCGTCAAACACTTCGAGCGCCACGACCGCGCCCGTACCCTCATCATCTGCCCCGCGCCGCTGGTCGAAATGTGGGAATACTACAACGAAGTCTACCAACTCAACGCGCGCGTGCTCTCTTTGGGGATGCTGCGCGAAGATGATCAATACGGCCCGGAATGGATGCTGCACGACGAGCGTTACCGCTACCGGGATTTCGTCCTGGTGGATGAAAGCCACAACTTCCGCAACACCGATAACCAGCGTTACCGCGTTTTGCAGAGCTACCTGGCGACCGGCGAGCGGCGCGTCGTCTTCCTCACCGCCACCCCGCGCAACAAATCCGTGTGGGATATCTACCACCAACTCAAGCTCTTCCACCCCACCGACCTCACCCAACTGCCCATTGACCCGCCGAACTTGCGCACCTATTTCAAAGCGGTGGAGGACGGCCAGAAACGCCTGCCCGAACTGCTCGCCCATTTGCTCATTCGCCGGACGCGCACCCAAATCCTCCGCTGGTACGGCTATGATGCAGAAACCCACCAGCGCGTCGATCCCGATAACTTCGCCCCCTACAAAAGCGGCACACGCCGGGCCTACGTCAAAGTCGCCGGGCGGGAACAATTCTTCCCCAAACGTGAACTTGAAACCATCAGCTACAGCATCGAGGCTGCCTACGGCGGCTTTTACGACGAACTGCGCGGCTACCTGACACTTCCCTCCCCCCTCTTGGGGGAGGGCCAGGGTGAGGGTGAGACCCTGACCTTCGCCCGTTACGGCCTGTGGCACTATGTCATTCCGGCTAAACAAGAACAACCACCTTACGCTGATCTCAAACGCGCCGGGGCCAACCTGCGCGGACTGCTGCGCGTCATGCTCTTCAAACGCCTGGAATCCAGCGTCCACGCTTTTCGTGAGACCGTGCGCCGCATCCTGCGCATTCACGAGCTTTTTGTGTCCGCGCTGGATCAAGGTATCATCGCCGCCGGTGAGGAAGCGCAACAGTTGCTCTACGAATCGGATCAGGATGAAGAACAGGCACTTTTCGACGCCCTGGCCGTACTCAGTGGCCGGTACCTCCCTGCTGATTTCGACCTGGTCGCTCTGCGCGCCGATGTCCTCAACGACATCGGCATCCTGCACAAAATGTTGGCCCTGGTAAAGCCGATTACCCCGGAACGGGATGCCAAACTCCAAACATTGCAAACGATGCTCACTAAAGCACCGCTTAACTGTGGCAAAGTCCTCATCTTCACCCAATACGCCGATACCGCCCAATACCTCTACGACAACCTTGTCGTGGAAGCTGGAACCGAGATCGACGTCATCTACAGCCGCGACAAAAGCAAAGCTCAAATCGTCGCCCGTTTCGCGCCCAAAGCAAATCCCCAACTCCCGCTTGCTGGAATGTCCGAAATCGACACTTTGATCGCCACCGACGTCCTCTCCGAAGGTCTCAACCTGCAAGACTGCGACAACGTCATCAACTACGACCTGCATTGGAACCCGGTGCGCCTTATCCAGCGTTTTGGCCGCATTGACCGCATCGGCTCCGCACACGAGTCCATCTATGCCTACAACTTCCTGCCGGAGAGAGAACTCGAGAGGACCCTGGGATTACAAGAACGGCTGGCGCAGCGCATCCAGGAAATCCATGACACCATCGGCGAAGACGCGGCCATCCTCGCCCCTGACGAGCGCCTCAACGAAGAAGCCCTCTACGCCATCTACACGCGCGGCGACATCAGCCGTTTTGAGGAAGATGAGGTGGATCAGTTTGTGGATATGAACGAAGCGCTCGAAATCGTCCGCCAGTTGCGCGAAGACAACCCCGACCTTTACCGTCACATCACTGAACTGCGGGACGGCATCCGCTGTGGCTATGCCAACGGACGCAACGGCGCCGTCGTTTTCTGCCGCGCCGGACGCTACCGTCAGCTCTACCTGGTGGATGAACACGGCGACGTCCTCACGCGCGATGCGCCGCACATTCTGAACCTGATGAAATGCACACCGGACACCCCTGCCGCGCCCTTGCCCACCGGTCACAACGCCACCGTCATGCAGGTCAAGCGTGACTTCGATCACGAAAACGAATCCCGGCAATCAGAACAACAACACACACTAGCGTTGACCAAAGCGCAACGCTATGTCCTGGCCGAGCTGCGCATCCTGTATGCTGAAAGTGACGACAACCTGCGTCAGCAGATCGCCATCTTGGATGCAGCTTTCCAGCAGCCCATCACCCGTCCAGCGATCCGCACCGCCCTGAACCGCATTCGCCGCGAAAGCCTGACCGGTCGGGCGCTCCTTGAGACCTTGACCCAACTGTATCACGTCCACGGACTGGATGCGCTCCTGCGCCAGGAGCGCGATCACGGCGAGGAAAACGACGCACTGTCTTACATCGTTTGTAGTGAAGGATTTGTGGAATAGGCAATAAAGCGACATTCTAATCCTTGTAGATACCGGAGGATAAAACTATGAAAATCAATCAACTCGTTGATGATATTCGCATTCATGACCTGGTATTGCCCGAATTTCAACGTGAATATGTGTGGTCGCGCGATCAGGCAAAACAGTTGATCGTCTCCTTGATGAAAAACTATCCTATTGGTAGCTTGTTGTTCTGGAAAACTAATGATCCCCCCGAGCTAAAGAATCTGGATGTTCTGCCTGAAAAACTGGGTGCCATTCACATTATCCTCGATGGGCAGCAGCGCCTAACCACGTTGTATATGTTAGTCACGGGCGAGGTCCCACCATATTACACGTCCAAGGATATTACTACAGATCCGCGTGACCTTTATTTTAACCTGGACGATGGTGACTTTCAGTATTATCAGGCTTCACGGATGCAAGGCAACTCACTCTGGAGAAGTGTGGTTGAGTGTTTTGCTGGTACTGAGATCAATGTGTTTCAGATTGCCAAGCAGCAAGCAACAGACGACGCTCAGGCTTTTGCCAATGCGCAACGGTATATCGACAATTTAAACAGGCTCAGACAAATACGCGAGATGGATGTGCCTGTGCAGACTGTACCAGTGCACGCGACGATTGACGAATCCATTGACATCTTTGACCGAGTCAATAGCCAGGGGACCAAACTAACCGACGCAGAGCTGGCTCTGACGCACATCACCGGCAAATGGCCTCACGCCAGGCGTGAAATGAAAGTCAAGGTAGCCGACATGGCTACTCGGAATTTCTACTTTGACCTGACCTTTATGACCCGCGCCCTGACCGGTGTTGTCACCAAGCGAGCGCTCTTTGAACAAATTCACAAACAACTCAAAGAAGAACTTTTGCAAGGATGGGGGCAATTGACCCAGGTGCTGGATTACTTGACTGCAATGTTGCCGGGCCATGCTAAAATTCACTCGACTGAAGACGTGAATACCACGAATGCATTTGTCCCAATTATCGTTTATCTCTCTCTTCATGATGCGCGTTTTCCTGATCAAGCGTCGCTCAACCAGGCCATTCACTGGCTCTATGCCGCTTTGATGTGGTCTCGATATACTGCACAGACTGACCAGCGCCTTGAGCAGGATGTTTCCCTGGTTGTGCGGCATGACAATCCGTGGCAAATTCTCTGTGAGCAAATTGTAGATCAGCGCGGTCGCATTGAGGTCAAGGCAAGTGACTTGGAAGGCCGTTGGACGCAGCATCCCTTGTATCGTATGACCTATGTCATTGCCAAAACACAAGGTGCGGTGGACTGGTTCAATGGAGTACCGTTAGGAGTAACACATGGCAAGACCTATCGATTGTACAGCCACCACGTCTTTCCTGCAGACATTCTATACCAACGTAATTTTGATGCGGATAACCATCTGCATCGCAAGTCAGTGAATGAAATCGCCAACCGTGCTTTTTTGACTGCCGACCTGCCCCTTGAATTGTACAATACATGCCCGGAAGAGTATTTTCCCCAAGTAGAAGACAAGTATCCGGGTGCGTTATCCAAGCAGTTCATCCCGATGCAGCCAGATCTATGGAAGGTACATAGATATTCCGACTTTCTGCAGGCGCGCCGCGAACTCATCGCTCGTAAAATCAATGGGTATATGAGTACCTTGGTTACAGAGCCGGTAGTCATGCACGAGCGACCTATCGCTGAATTGATCAAACTCGGTGAGAGTGCAACGCTTGAATTTAAGAGCACCCTGCAGTGGGATGTTGTTCAAGGCAAGCAAAACACAGAACTGCGCTTTTCAGTTCTCAAAACCATTGCTGCCTTTCTTAATTCGGCTGGCGGTACATTGATAATCGGGGTTGATGACAGTGGTGGTATTGTAGGATTGAGGCGCGACCTGCAGTTAGTGAAAGAAAAATCACTTGATGGATTTGAACAGTTGTTGACCAGCCTGATCGGTGCGCACATTGGGCTGGAATTTGCTCGTTTGCTCAAGATCCGGTTTGAAGAGCTTAATGGCGAAAGGATTTGTGCGGTGGATGTGGAAAACTCTCCTGAGCCAGCCTTTGTTGACAGTCCTAGAGGCAAAGAATTCTTCATCCGTCATGGCAATACCACTCATGCTTTGGACACAGAAGAAGCCCATCGGTATATCCAGATGAATTGGGAATAGTAGGTGGTATCCATGTATTGATTGCCAATTTGTTTGAAAGGAGAAAACAATGCAACTCGAACTCTCTACCCCGGCGCAAGCTTTAACCGTCTTCCGTACCCAAATCCAGGATCGTATGGAAGATTTTGTTAGCGCGCACAAGCGTTGGGATAGTGTATGGGGGCTCCAAAATGACAAAGGGTGGTATGCTATGGTCATAGAACCGTAACTATTCAGCCACCCTTGCCAGGTGGCAAATGGGACTTGGGGGAGAGCACATAACAGGTTACCCCCTCGGCAGGTGATGACCCTCTCATCCCCCACCCCCCTTCTCCCCCGCTAGCGGGGGAGAAGGGGGCGAAAAAGCAGGTAACGCAACAGCTTAACAATCCCTCCATGCTCTTCCGCCAGGGGGTACAATACAGACAGGGGAAAAAAGAGAGCGGGGTGGATCACTCCACCCCGCTCTTTTTGTGCCGTGTGCTATGGTCAACCCTTCAGGGGACCCAGCCCCACATCACCTTTTCCAACGCTCCCTTTCTCACGTATGACCCGCGCAGGACTCGAACCTGTAACCAAGGGATTAAGAGTCCCCTGCTCTACCATTTGAGCTAGCGGGCCGACAATCCTATGACTACGACCTTGTTTATTTATACCACATCCTGACAGCTTGGCAAGTTGCGTTCTACCCCACACACAACGCCCCCACATTCTCAGGGGGGGCGTTGTGTCATTTTGGTTCTCTGGGACTGGGCGTGGCGATGGAAAAACGGCTTTAGTTTTTGCCCCGGATGACACGGATTTTTTATACTTTGCGTGTCAATCCGTAGCAATCCGTGGCCGTTTTTTTATTCCGACCCCGCGAAATCATGAAGAACCGTTATTTTTTCGCTTTATGCCGCCGGCGTGGACTCTACGGCTGGCGAAGCCGGCGCCTTACGCGCCTTTTCTTTGAGTTGAGCCTGCTTCTCATCTATCAACGTTTTGGTCTGCTCTTGAAGTTCCTTGGCGCGAGTCTGTAAATCCTTGGTGGCCTCATCGAGCTTGCGCCGAGCCTCATTGAGCAGTTGCTCGGCCTTCAAGCGCGCTTCATCGGCCTTCTGGGTGGCCTGCTCACTCAATTCAACGCTGCGCTGGTGAATCTGCTCCCGTGTCTCCTCACCGGACTGCGGCGCGAAAAGCATACCGGCCGCCGCCCCCAGCAGCGCGCCGACAAAAAAGCCGATCAAAAAGGTACCGAAATCATTTTCCTGGTTAGACATTTTCATTGCCTCCTCTTGAACTTTGGGATGATTTTGAACGTGGCCGCGTCGCCCCCGCGATGTGGATGAGGTCGCTGGTGCCCCGCCGCACAGCGGCGGCAAACCCGGCCACCTTGATAAAAGGTGACACAACATTCTGACTCACAAATGCGGTGGTCCCGCGCACCGTCGACGCCGTGTCATTAACTGAACGGAGCAAAGGCTGGACTTCATCGCGCAGAACCTGAATCAACGTCTGAATCTGAAAGATCAACAACAAGACCGCTAACCCGATCAAAAACGTCTCCACGGCAACAAGCACAATCGCAATGTCACGGATCACCTGCGTGGCTTCCTGGTAAGTTGCCATCAACACGATAGCCGCAACCAGGATGACCAGAAAAAGAATCGCCCCCCCGATGATCATGACCTGGGTGCGCTTACTCGTAGGTGCACCGGAGGACTGAACTTCTTCTGCCGGAACCGTGGTAGCTTTAGCCTTGGCCGACTGAGTTTGCAAAGTCTCTTCTCCCATGATTGCCTCCTCCTTAAGCTCACACAAATTGATTATACCATGTCGCACTAAAAGAAACAAGGGAATCTGACAGAATTTTTGCCGGCTGGTTGCCTCCTGTTCCATTCACAGTAGAATCTCACTATGCCAACACCATTCCAACATCTGGTCTATGCCCACGAAGTGCTCGATCATGCCTTGCTGCCGGAACAAATCCGGCAGAGGATATATCCATCCCTGGGCGCCTATCTCCTGGGCAGTACCGCCGTGGATGTGCAATCCATCACCGGCCAACCCCGCTCCGCCACGCACTTCTACCACATCCACGGCGAGAGCACCGCGCGCGCCGGCGAGACGCTGCTGACAACGCATCCTCATCTGGCGGATCCAGAACGGCTGCCTCCCGCGCACGCCGCCTTCATCAGCGGCTACCTGGTTCACCTGGCCGGGGACGAATGTTGGCTGCGGGATGTCTTTCGCCCGTTCTATATGGAATCGACGCTGTGGCCCGACCGCTTGACCCGCAACATCCACCACAACGCCCTCCGCGTGCTCGTAGATCGCCAGGCCGAAGCGACCCTGCGCACCTGCCCCGCCGTGATCCCCCTTCTGTGCGCGGTGCAGCCCGATCAATGGCTGCCGTTTGTGGATAACGAGGCGCTCTGTCGCTGGCGCGATGGATTGGTGGCCCAGTTGGCGGACCCGGCAGCCGTGCAAACGGTTCAGGTCTTCGCCGAACGCATGGGCGTTTCACCGGCGCATCTGGAAGCGGCGATCCGCGCTATCGCCGAGGATACTTACACCCCGCCCGTACCGGGATTGCGCGCCGCCATCACTGCCTTCGAATCCCATTCTCTCGCCGAGAGTATCGAGACGCTCAAGAAGTATTGGAGATGGGGAGATTGAAGAGGAATTTCACGCGAACTGGCGTTCACCAGCGGTTGAATGAAAATTCTAACCGCGAATCACGCGAATCCGCGCTAATTTTCCCCAGAAAGATTCGCGTAGATGAGCGAGATTAGCGGTTTATTTTCAAGGGAGGAAATTGCGAAGTGGAGAAACAGATGAAACGGCTCCGTTTTGTACTCGCACTTGTGTGCTGGATAGGATTTCTAGGCATGCCCACGGCGGTCGCCGGACAGGCGGAAGTTCCGCCGCTCGACGTGGCTTCTTATCACCTCACCGCCCGCTATGATCCGCTGACGCACCTCCTCGACGGGCAAGAGAAGGCAACCTACCATAACCGCACCGCCGTCGCCATCCCCACTCTGGTCTTTCATCTCTACCTCAACGCCTTCCGTAGCACAGACACTCTCTGGATGCGTGAATCCAATGCCGGCATGCGCGGCTACAGCTACGACCCTGACGCGCCCGGATGGATACGAATCGACCATATCGCACTGGATGACGGCACGCTCCTGACCGTAAAAGCCCTCGACGCCGATGAAACGCTGGTTGAGGTCACCTTACCGCAGCCGGTGGCTCCCGGCGAGAATGTCGTCGTGGACATCGCCTTTACCGCCCAACTGCCCAAAGTCTTCGCCCGGACGGGGTGGGCGGATGGCGGCGACTTTGTCCTGGGCGGACAGTGGTTTCCCAAATTCGGCGTGTGGGAGGACGGCGCGTGGAACGCCTACCCCTTTCACGCCAACAGCGAGTTCTACGCCGATTTTGGCCGCTACGACGTGGCGCTCACTCTGCCGCAGGAATGGATCGTTGCCGCGACCGGCACCGACAATGCTGTGGTGACCGCCCATGCTGACGGTACCGCGACGCACACCTTCGTCGCCGAACACGTCATCGACTTTGTCTGGGCCGCCTCACCCCAATTCCATGCCATGACCCGCGACGTCGCCGGCGTCGCCGTGCGCGTCGTGTACTATCCACAGCAACGCGCCCAGGCCCGGCGCGCCTTAGATGCCACCGCGGGCGCGATACCCCTCTACAACACCTGGTTCGGCACCTACGGCAAGGGCCTCTATCCACAACTGACCGTCGTTGTCGTCCCGCCGGGCGCCGGCGGCGCGGGCGGGATGGAGTACCCCACGCTGTTCACCGTAGGCGCGATGGGCGGCGTCATGCCCCCGTGCCTGCGCATGATTGAAGTGGAAACCGTCCACGAACTGGGCCACCAGTGGTTCCAATCGGTCGTCGCCACCAACGAGGCCGAAGAACCGTGGCTGGATGAAGGCTTCACCGAGTACGCCGCCGTGCGCGCTATGAATGCGCTCTACGATGGCGACCTCTTCACTTGTGGAGGATGGCATTTCTCGTACCTGGCTATGTGCCGGATGGAATATGCCATGGCCGCCGAGACGCCAATGGCCGGCGCAGCGTGGGACTACAATTTTATGCCCTATGCGATTGCAACGTATTCCAAGCCCGCCCTGGCCTTCACCACGGTCGAACGCCTCGTCGGGGAGACGGCGATGCAGCGTTTCTTACACACATACTTCGACCGTTATGCCTTCACCCATCCCCACGCGGAGGATGTGCGCGCTGTGATGACGGAAACCCTGGGTCAGGAAGTCGCCGAGCGCTTCTTCACCGAATTTGTCCACGGTGCCGGCACACTGGATGCCCGGATCGTCGCCCTGGATGCCACAGCGACGCTGGAGCGCCGGGGCGAAGTCTGCATCCCCACCACGGTCAAAGTCACGCGCGACGGGCGCCGTCCTCCCGACATCCTCGCCTGGCCGTGTGACCAGGCAACTTTGACGCTCGGCGACGCTCCGCGCACGGTCGAGATCGATCCCGACAACGCCGTGGTCATCGATCAAAACCTTGTCAACAACGGCTTGCAGCGTGCGCCCGATCTGGCGACGTGGTTAGGCGTGGTCGTGCGCTGGATGCAGACACTCCAGGATTTCTTCGGGGGAGGCGCAGCATGGTAGACCAAGAGATGCTGGAAAGCCTAGATGGTGATCGGTCGCCGACCGGCGCGCCGCCGACGAGTGTGGCGGAGAAACCACGCCATGCGTCAGAAGTCTGGACATACGTGTGCCGGGTGGCACAGCGCCCCCGCGCATGGATAGCCGCGTATCTCATGACGGCGCTCCCCGCGCTGGGACTGGCGCTGTTGACGACGTTGGCGGTTTTGCCGCTGGCGCGTTATCCGGCCTTCCGGCAAGCCATCGAGACACGCTCGCTGGATTTTCTGCTCGATCTGGCGACTTTAGACCGGGGGGAGACCTGGCTCACGCCGCTGGGCGCCTTGGCCTTACTGCTCATACCGCCGGTGGGGATCACCGTCAGGCTCATGGGGGTATGGCTGGAAGGAGGGACGCTGGCCGATTATGCCGCACCGATCAAGCTTTCGTGGCGCGCGTTTAGGGCTGCCGGATGGCATTGGTTCGGCGTCTTCCTCGCCCTCGACCTCATCGGCGTCGTGCTGCTCCTCCTCATCGGTGGGATAGCGCTACTGGCGGCGCTGTGGGTCTACGGTCCATTCCCGACGCTCGTGGGGGGCATCGCCGGCATAGGACTGCTGCTCGCCGGCCTCTGCGCTACGTGGATCGAGATGGCGCGGGCTGCGGCTCTGGTTCACCACGAACGCCATATCTTCCGCGCGTTGCAGGGGGCAGTGCGCGCCATGGTCCGGCAATGGCGTGCGCTGGCCGTGTGGGTTGGTGTCAGTTGGCTGCTCGGCGGCGCGTTATTCTTCATCCCCCGGTGGCTCACGCACCTGTTGCCGCTTTCCGGGTGGTTTTTCACGTTGGTAGTGCAACAAACCTGTATCATAGCCCGACTCGGTATGCGTCTGGCGCGGCGGGCCGGACAGGTAGGTTTGTTGGCCGACTGAACATTGGATCAGAAGAATATGATATAATAAAGTTTATGTATATCTCATTAGGCAAGGCTCATGACAAAACATAAGAAACATTCCAAGCGCTCGTCAAGCAAACAGGGTATAGCGACCTTACGGACACGCGGCAGTCATGCTTTTCGCCTGGGGGACTACAATCAGGCCATCGAAGTCTGGGAACGTGTTCGCACCCAATCCCCCGCTATGTTGCCCCAGCAAGCCCTGGCGGAAGCCTATTTCCGACGCGGACAGGAACGGCTGTATGCGGCGTCGCCCGATACCGCAGGAGGCTTGAGCGACCTGCAACGCGCGGTAGAATTGCTGCCGGAGGATGCCTGTTATACTTATCATCTAGGATTGGCCGCGCACCGCGCCGGCGACCTGGCAACCGCTATTGCCAGTTACGAAAAGGTCCGGCGGGGCGGAGATGAATTTGCGCAGCGCGTCGCCTATCCTCTGGCGCTGGCGTTGCTGCAACAGGGTATAGATCCCGTTACATCGCCGGTCTGGAAAAACCTCACGGACCTTGAACGCTCGATGCTGCACAATGCGATAGCCTTTCGTCGCCGCCCCTACACGCTGGAGGCGGATGCGCCGTTGCTCTGGCAAGGATTGGCCGCGCTGGACTGCGGCGAGACGGAAACAGCGCAGCGCATCCTGCAACAGGCGCTCAATCCACTGCCGGAAGCGAACGTGGCCCATTACTATCTGGGTGTGCTTGCCGCGCGGGCGGGGCAGTGGGATGAAGCCCGCAAGCAATGGACGACAGCCTACGCGCAAGGCTACCGTTCCGCCTACCTGTCTCAAAATCTGGGAGAACTTTACCACCGCCTGGCCGAACAATGGCTGGCTGCCGGCGATGTTGAGAGCGCGCTTGCCGCGGCCAATGAATCCGCCCGTCATACGCCGGCCGATTCCTCCCTGAATGAGATGTTATCGCAGATAAACCAACAGCTAGGGTATCAAGCGGCTTCGACAGGGCAGTGGGAGAAAGCCCGTCATTATTGGGAGGCGGCCTACGATCTGGAGGGGGGCAGTTTCCGGCTGGCCTACAACCTGGCGTTGGTTTATGAGAAGGCCGAGGATTTTATCGCCGCAGGGGAGATGTGGCGTGAGGCGCTACGCCGCCGTCCCCGCAAAGCCGGGCACCCCGATGCCATCACCGATGAACAGGTATCCTTGTTATGGAAGCGCGCTGCCGAAGCCTACGTCCACGGTGAGGCGTATGAAGAAGCTATCAATGTCTATAAACAGGCCGTCAAGTGGAACCCTGAAAGCCTCGAGACGCGCATGGCTCTGGTCGAGGGACTGCTCAACGGCGGACGGCTCCGGGCGGCAGAAAACGAATTGCTGCATATTTTGGAAAAAAATCCGCACCACATCCCGGCCTTGTTGCGTATGGGCGAAGTGTTGGTTGAAAGTGATAACTGGTTGGGGGCCATGCAGGCGCCCAACTACTGGGAAAAGGTATTAGCTCTGGATCCCGATAATAGCGAGGCCCAACAACTCCTCTCGGACTACTATCTGGATCAAGGTGAAAATGCGCTATTGTGGTCGCGCTATGATGGGGCCATCGACAATTTCAACCAGGCATTGCACTATCGCCCTGACGATGGCTATGTGTTGGCGCGTTTGGGCGCTTGTTATTTATGGCTAGAAAAGCGGGAGACCGCGCAATCCTACTTCGATCAAGCGCTTCTCCACGGCGCGCAGGATTTGAGAGTATACGAGCAAATCATCCATGCCTGGATCGATGCCCATGAGCCGGATCGCGCCTGGGAAATGATGCACCAGGCCGAGACCCACATCCAAGGCATTCCTTATCAGTTTTACGTGGCGCAGGGCATTTACGCCCTGGAAGTCGACCGCGATATGAGCCAACGCTGGCTGGATCATGCGCTCGAGATTGCTCCATCCCATGAAGAACCCTTGGCGATGATCGGACAACTGTTGGCGCTCTCGCCATTTGTCGACCTGGCCCAGGAATATCTGGAACGCGCAGTGGCCGCCGGGCAGGATCTGGTACGCTCATGGACATCGCTGGTCATCCTGGCCTTGCGCCGCGGCGATTCGCAGTCTGCCCGCCGTTATCTGCGCTATGCAGAGAGGGAAGCCCGCCGATCCCAAAACCCGGATATGCTGCGCCAGGTTGAGATCACTGGCAAATTGCTCGATGTGCCGCCGGCGCTGTTGGATATCATGATACGCAACATCGCCATGCCTCTGCTCAACGGTGAATTGCCGGAGGGATTGCCTTTCCCGGATGAATATAACGACGAGGAATGGGAGGATGACAATGAGTTCTACAATCTCTTCCGCTACTGATTCTCAAGCGCCACATTCGTCGCGGCAGAGGGGCCCCACTCCTGACTTTACCAGCCACGATCCGTATGCCGTCTTAGGATTGCACCGCGGGGCAACCGCCCACGAAATCAAACGCGCTTACTTTGCCCTGGTCCGCGAATATCCGCCGGAAGAACAGCCGGATACTTTCAAATTGATCCGCGTAGCTTATGAGAAACTGCGCACCGCTGAGGTGAAGGCCGTCACCGACCTTTTTCTCTTCCAGCCGCCGACGCCGTGGGAACCGCGCAAACGCCTGCGTAAACTCGACCTCGATTTTCACGTTGAGGACATCTGGCGCCTGCTGCAAAGTCACGGCGACCTGGAACAAACTGACTTCAAAAAGGACTATCGACCGATTCAATGGTGAGCGATCGACGTCGGGTATGGACCACGCTGGCCGATTTGTTGACCCGTCTGGAACGCGATATGGCTGCTCGCCAGCCCGCGCAGACGGAGTTGCCGGCCGGTTTGGACACGCTGGAGAAAGAGGTGCGCAAACTCGGCAAGGCGCAGTTCAAGGCGAATATGCTGGCCGAAGAACAGGCTGCCCGGCTGGAAAAGGTGCTTGCCGAATTAGAAACTCAGCCGGCGCAACAAGCGGAACTGCTGGAAAGGCTGACGACGGAGAAGGTGAACGCGGCGCGGCAGGACTGGCTGGAGTCCCTTCTACCGGCGTTGGATGGGTTGGACAACGCCATCGCCAGCGGCAAACGCTATCTCGCCGTGCGTGACCAGGCTGCGACCACGCCTGATCTCACTCCCGCGCAGGCGCTTCTCGTCTCGCCGGCCGATCGGGCCAAGCTCAGCAACTGGTTGGACGGGCTGAGAATAGTGCGCGAGCGGCTGCTGGCAATCCTCGAAAGCGGAGGCGTCACCCCCATCCCCACCATCGGCCAGCCCTTCGACCCTTACCAGCACGTGGCGGTGGCGACGACGGCGGAAGGCGACGGCGCGCAGGGGACGCCTCTGGCGCCCGGGACGATCGTCGCCGAGGATCGCCGTGGGTATCGCACCGCCGAGCGCGTGCTCCGCTATGCGGATGTGGTGGTTTTCCGACCTAAAGAACCCTAATAGGGAATGGATGACACGGTTAGAGACCGGCCACAGCAGGTCACTTGTCACCTGCAACCTGTAACTATTTTTTGAGGAGACTATGAACACCATTGTAGGCATTGATTTAGGTACAACCAATTCCGGCGTCTCGGTCGTGCGCAACGGCATGCCGGTGATGCTGCCGAACGGGGATGAACGTATTACCCCCTCCGTCGTCGGTTATACCTCCGACGGACGCTGGCTGGTTGGCACGCCGGCGCGCAACCAGTATGTCTTTGACCCCGACAATACCGTGCGTTCGATCAAACGGTCGATGGGCACGGCGGTGCGCCTGGAGCTGGGGGGGCGTCTGCTCAGCCCGCAAGAAATTTCGGCCTTTATCCTGCGTGAGATGAAGCGCATCGCCGAGCGTAACCTGGGCGACGAAGTCACCGAAGCCGTGATCACCGTTCCGGCCTACTTCTCCGACGCCGCCCGGCAGGCTACCCGTGATGCCGGCGAGATTGCCGGATTCAACGTGCGTCGTATCATCAATGAACCGACGGCGGCCGCACTGGCTTACGGCCTGAACCTGGGACAGGATCAACTGGCGCTGGTCTATGACCTGGGCGGGGGAACATTCGATGTCTCGTTGGTAGAACTGATGGACGGCGTCGTCGAAGTGCGCGCCAGCCACGGTAATACCCATCTGGGCGGTGATGACTTCGACGAACGTCTGGCCCAGCTCGTCGCGGCGACTTTCGAGGAACAGCATGGCATCGATTTGCGACAGGATCGCCGTGCGTGGGCGCGTTTGCAGCGCGCCGCAGAAATGGCGAAAATCACGCTTTCCGATCACCCCTTCGCCTGGATCAAAGAAGAGTATATCGCCGAAAAGCGCGGCGTGCCCCTGCATCTGGAATATGAGGTCAGCCGTCACGACTTCGAGGAAGCCATCGCCGATCTGCTTGACCAGACGACCGAGTCCATTGACCGGGTTCTGACCGACGCCGGGGTCAGCGCCGACGAACTTACCCAAGTGTTGATGGTGGGGGGATCGTCGCGGATACCGGCGGTATGGGAACTGGTTGCCAATTACCTGGACACCGAACCCCGTATGACGCTGAATCCTGAAGAAGTGGTTGCGTTAGGGGCCGGCGTCCAGGCGGCCATCATCGCCGGAGAGCCGATTGACGCCATCCTGGTGGACGTGACGCCTTACTCCCTCGGCATTGCCATCGCTGAAAATCGTCTGGGGCGTATCATTCCCGACCGCTACAAAGTGCTCATCCATCGCAACACGACCATCCCCGTCACGAAAGAGGACGTGTTCGCCACACTCTTCCCGGAGCAGGACACGATCAAAATTGAGGTTTACCAGGGGGAACAACCCCAGGCGTCGCAGAACACCCCCCTGGGCAATTTCTTGATCACCGATTTGGAGCCGGAACAGCCGGGGGAGCTGGCACAAGTGACGGTCAAATTCGACATGGACGTGAACGGCATCCTCAAGGTCACGGCTCAGGATCGCAAGACTGGGAAACAGGAGAACATCACGGTCGAAGCCTCGCCGACGCGCTTGAGCGCCGCGCAGATCACCGCCGCACAAACGACTTTGGGGGGTACCTATCAGGCCGGTTCTGTGCACACCATTGCACCTGTCGTCCCGCTGGAGGCCGACGCTACCTTACTGGCGCGCGCGAATCGCCTGTTGGACGGTGACACCCTCGATCCCGCCGACCGGGCCGAGCTTGCCCAGCTTATTATCGACATCAATATGGCGCAGGCCAACCGCGACAAGAAACGGCTGGATGCGTTATCCGATGAACTGCTGGAACTGCTCTTTGATTTGGAAAGCGACGCAGAAGAGACGCACGATGCTCCATCAGAACCCTAAAGGCCCGCTCTTCGCCGGCCAAACGCTGTTGGGCGGCGCGGCGCGATAGGGAGGTAGTCAGCTCTAGTTATGACCCAAAACCGCGCACAGCTATTTGATAACTGGGCCGGACACTATGACCCTGCCGCTGCATCCGCTGAGGATGATTTTCCCTTTGCTGGCTATGAACTGATACTGGATCAAGTTATCAGCCTGGCTAATGTTAGACCTGCGATGCGGATACTTGATCTCGGAGTGGGTACAGGTAACTTGGCAAGGCGCTTTCTTTGCCAAGGCTGCCAGGTATGGGGCATAGACTTTTCAGCCCAAATGCTGGCTCAAACTCATGCTCACTTGTCCCAGGTCAAACTTATACAGGCAAATCTATTGGAAGGGCTGCCCCTCAGTCTTCAGCAACCCTTTGATCGTGTTGTGTCGGCTTATGTTTTGCATGAGTTTGATCTTGTAACAAAAGTTAAGTTGCTTCAACGAATAGCCACACATTATCTTTCACCAGGCGGTAGTATTCTCATCGCTGACATTGCTTTTCCAACCCTATTGGCCCGGGCGGAAGCATCTCAGCGTTTGGCAGCTTATTGGGATGAAGATGAATACTATTGGGCAGCCAATGAGACTATTGAAGCAAGTGAACTGGTAGGATTACTTGTTACATACAAACAGTTATCAAGTTATGGCGGGGTGTTCGTCTTCACAATCAAGGAGGCAGGCTAACATTGCATCAATCCAACGCGGCTATGCTGTCGGCCAGCGGAGGGGAAATGCACACAAGCCGGTCTGCTAGCGAAGACTCTGCGCCACTGCCGCTGCGTGCCTGAACTCAGCCCGTTGGGCAGGCCTAAGCATACGCCGAATGATTCCAGTTCTCTGTCGAGTGAGAGAAATATGACAAGCCGACGTTCATACAAAACTGATGAGAGCTTTCTCGAAAAAATCTCGATCGGGGCCATTGGCACTCGCCGCGTCTTTGATGATCTGTTTCAACAAGGGCATCACCCTATTGAGCTGGAACGCGGCTCAACGAGCTTCAAGATATGGAAAACTATCAAGATCAAGCGCATCCGAGTGCCTGATATTCTCTGCCTCCATTGTGGCCGCCGCGTTGAATCACGAGCGAAAACGAAACTTGAAATAACAATGTCACATTCCTTCTCCAATCAAGAGCGCGGGTGGGATTATGGACTGGAGGACGATGATTTTGTAGCCTTGGCTGTTTGCCAGCGAGTGGGAGATAGACCCGTGGACTGGGAGGCTGGTAGCCTTGTGCAATATGTTTCCGTCCGAGATCTACGAGCCGCTCAGCGTGCTGGTCAGACCATAAGCGTAGAGCCTAAAGGGGCACAAGAGGGATTTGAAGCCAGGATTACATGGCCGTCTTCTGTCGCCAGCAGTGTCGGAACGATTGCACGTATCACACCAGAATATCTTCAATACAAACGACAAGCTGACCATCGTACTATCACACTGAGCTTGTCCAAAAGAGCATTGAGCTTGAGGCCTTTGGTACAAGAAGGCGACGTTGTTGCTGCTAACCAGGTACTTGCCTCAGTAGTGTCTGTGATGACCCGTTTCCCCTGTTCGACTACAGCTACCGAGCAAGAATATATAGCTCAATTATCCAGTTCTTCCTTAAGCGAGAGGTACAAGGCATCAAAAGCGCTATCATATTTTAACTCCGTGGATTCGCTCAATGCCCTGATGCACAAGATGGCCGACGATAAAGATCACATCTATGTCCGTTTAGAGGCCGCATCTAGTCTGGCACGGCGTAGCGATGAACGGGGAATCTCCTTCATTGCCAACTGTCTGTCTGATCAGTACTTGGAGAACCGATTGGAGGCAGTCATAGTACTCGGTGAAATCGGCGGGCAAGCTGCCAGTAGAATGCTGATGGGAACTCTGCGAGATGACAAGCAACATCCTGAAATACGCGCCGGTGCTGCCTGGGCATTGGGTGAACTGCGCGAAAAATCATCGCTGGGTGTTCTTATAGAAAGCTTCGCCGCTATAGAAGAAGAGATTCGCGTTGAAGCCGTGCGGGCTCTGGCGAAACTTGCTAAAAAATTTACGCCAGAGATTGTAGATGAGTTTTCGAGGCCGGGGCAAACACAACGCGCCGGCATGGCTTGGGCTCTGAGTAAATCTGCTCAGTTTAGTGTAGAACAACTGCGGCGAGCGCTACTAGACGACGACGCCAGACGATGGGTTGCCTACATGATTGGCACTCAAGACCCACAAAGCTATGTCGGTCAGATAGAATTGCTCAGACAAGATGATGCTGAGGTTTACTTCGCCGTGACTGTTCTGTGGCAAATCATGAATAGCTGGGTCTATGGTTTAGAGGAATACGGATGAAACCCTTGCCGCCCCCTTTGTACACAACTGCTTATGGCAAAGCCTATGTGGGCCATGCCTTGGAATTACTAGGTTGCCTGCAAAGCAATTCAATTGATCTGGTCATCACATCTCCGCCATTTGCACTACAACGAAAAAAAGAGTATGGGAATCATGATCAAGATGACTATGTGGATTGGCTTCTGGGCTTCACCTTGGAGGTTAAGCGAGTGTTAAAGGACACCGGCAGTTTTGTCTTGGATCTTGGAGGAGCTTATCGAAAGGAAAAGCCCATTCGATCATTATATAATTACCGCGTTTTGCTAAGACTCTGTGATGAGCAAGACTGGAACCTTGCAGAGGAATTTTTCTGGTTTAATCCTGCGAAACTACCCTCTCCCATCGAGTGGGTGAATAAACGCAAAATCCGGGCAAAAGATGCCGTCAACACTGTCTGGTGGTTATCCAAGTCCGACTTCCCCAAAGCAGATGTCTCCCAAGTGCTTGTACCCTACTCCGATAGGATGAAGCTGTTGCTCAAGAACAGTGACCAGTTCTACTCACCAAAGAAAAGGCCATCCGGGCACGATATCAGCGCGCGCTTTGCTGAGGACAGAGGTGGGGCAATTCCCTCCAACCTGTTACAGATACCGAATACCGAAAGCAATTCGCAATACTTACAGTATTGCAAATTGGCACAAATCCAAGGCCACCCTGCCCGCTTTCCACAGAAACTCCCAGAGTTTTTCATCCGGTTCCTGACCAATGTAGGAGATACAGTCTTGGATATATTCGCAGGATCAAACACGACCGGAGCTGTAGCAGAAAGCCTGGGGCGGCATTGGATTGCCTTTGAATTGGAGCAAAAATATCTGGCTGCATCGGCCTTTCGATTCTTGTCGAATGCTGACGAGGCCAGGATACGAAATCTGTATACTGAGCTTTGCACTCAAGGTGCAGCTTACATTACAATTTCTTATGGTGTTCAGCCGCGTTTACTCGATGAGAAAGCTGAATATTCGACTGATGAATCCGCTTAACAATGGCATCCCCCACCACGCTCCACGCGGCGACTGAGTCCCACCCATGGACCGACATGCTTTTGTTCCCCCTGGCACAAATCCAACCGAGTCAGCTTTACATGAGCGCCGTAAAGCTGGCATACGTGCTGGCGCGCTGGCCCGTGCGGCTCGCCATGCTGGAACCGCTCCCGATCCAACACCTGAACGGGCGTATCATTTACACCGACGGGCACACGCGCGCATTCGCCGCCTATCGGCTAGGGTTCACCGAGGTACCGATAATGTGGGACGAGGATGAACTGGACTGGGAGGCTTATCAAATCTGCGTGGATTGGTGCCTGGAGGAAGGCATTCACACGCTAGCGGATCTGGAAGGGCGCGTCATCCCTCAAGAGCAGTACGCAGCCCTGTGGTACGAGCGCTGCCGGGTTATGCAAGACGCTTTAGATCGGCAGCGGGCGGAGCGCGCAGGTCACAGCGGGATTTCGTAAGGCGGCGTCATCAACTGCTCCAGGTACGCTGCATCCACTCGCCGCGTCGCCTGGATGGCGCACCGTTGCCCCCATCTCTTCGGCAGGCCCATGACCCCGGCCGCGATGCCGCGCAATGTGGCCCGCGCCGCCGCGCCGCGTCCCATGCGCAGCGCTTCCCCTGCCAGTTTGAGCTGCGCGTGGAGCACCGCGCGCCAGTATCGTCGCCATAGATCGGCGGGATAATTCTTCGCCAACGTGTAAATGCGGTTGCGTCCGTCGTAGAACGACGCCGTGACGCCTCCCCCAGAAGCCTTCAATTTGTGATAGACGACGGCGCGCGGCGCATAGAGACAACGCCAGCCCGCGAGCTGTGCCCGCCATGCCAGGTCCACGTCCTCAAACGAGAAGAAGAAATCCTCATCCAGCAGGCCGATCTCGGTCAGCATCGTCCTGCGGTACGCGGCACTCCCGCCGCAGGCGCTGAAGACATAGGCGGCGTGGTCGTACTGGCCTTCATCTTTCTCCCAAACGCCGCGATTGTGCGCGAAGCCGTCCGGCGTCACGTAGTCGCCTGCCGTGTGGAAGGTGTCACGCCGATCAAAAAGCAGCATCTTCGACGCCACCAGCCCCACCGTCGAATGTCGCGCGAAAGCGTCTGCGATCTCGGTCAGCCAGTGTGCGTCAACCTCGGTGTCGTTGTTGAGCAAGACCTGGATTTCTCCGCGCGCGGCGTGAAATCCGGCGTTACACGCCCCGGTGAAGCCGCGATTCTCCCCCAGCTCCAGTAATCGCACATCGGGATAACGCTTTAAAATTTTGCAGGAATCGTCTTGCGAGCCGTTGTCCGCCACGATGACCTCGACGTAGGGATAGGTCTGCCGTTGCAAACTATCGAGGCACACGGGCAGGTGGGATGCGCCGTTCCAGTTGGGAATAATGACCGAAATGAGCGCATCGGCGAGTGGAAGAATGGGAGAATCAGCGAATGAGTGAATGGGAGAATGGGCGACTTCCGCTGATTCGCTGATTCTTTGATTCGCTGATTCTTTGATTCGCTCATTCTTTGATTCGCTCACTCTGCGTACCCTGTCTCCTGCAAAAATTCGGCGAGGGCTTCCTGCCACGGGCGTAGACGGATGCCGAGCGCGGCGGCAGCATGGTTCGCCAGGGGCGCGTAGAGAGGCGGCGTGCTGGCGCGTTGAAAGTCTGCCGAGGGGATGGGATTGACCGGAATATGTTCGCGTCCACTGAGCCGCAGAATCTCCCGGGCAAATTCGTACCGCGAGGCGACGCCAGCGTTGACCAGGTGATAAATGCCATAAGCGTGCGTCTCGATCAGGGCGACGAGCGCGCGCGCCATATCCACGACGTAAGTGGGGTTGCCCACCTCATCGGTGACGACATTGAGACTGCCGCCTTCGTCGGCCAGTTCGATGATGCGGTGCGGAAAGTTGCGTCCACCCGCCGCGTAGAGCCACATGGTGCGCACGATGTAGAAACGCTTGAGCAGGTGCCGGGTGTACCACTCGCCCGCCAGCTTGGAACGTCCGTAGGCGTTGATCGGATGGGTCGCCGCCCATTCGTGATAGGGTTCTGTTGCCCGACCGTCGAAGACCTCGTTGGAACTCACGTAGAGCATCTCGGCATCCACTGCGGCGGCAGCCAGCGCCACATTCTGCGTCCCCATACCGTTGACGTGATACGCCAGCGCCGGATCGCGGGCGCAGCCATCCACGTTCGTCAGCGCCGCCGTGTGCACAATGAGGTCGGGACAGAAGTCGCGTACCAGCGCCAACAGCGCAACGCGGTTGGTGATGTCGTATTCAGGCAGATCGATGCCCAACACGTCGTGGTCAACCAGCAAAGGCAGGAGTGTCCGTCCAAGCTGGCCTTTGTGTCCGGTAAGTAGTATGCGCATGATGCCCCCTGAAAGATAGTCGTCAGTGCGATAGTCGCGTCATCGCTTCCCGCTCGGCGCGGTCTCTGACCGTGCCCGGATAGACCGGCAGTGGTGCGGTCAGAGACCGGCCACCGCTTTTGGGGAAGTTATACTTTTGACCGCCCTTTAGATTTTGGTTCTCTGGGACTTTGCGTGGTAATGGAAAAACGGAATACTTTTCGTGTCAATCCGTGAAATCCGTGGCTGGTTTTTATTTCGACCCGGCGGAATCCTGAAGAACCTAGATTTTAAGCGGTGTATAGGGCAAGTCGAACGCTTCAGCCACAGCCTGGTAAGTCACTTTGCCCTGGTAGATGTTGACGCCCCGGGCCAGGGATTTGTCGGCGGCGATGGCAGCTTCAAAGCCCCTGTCGGCCAGTTCGATGACATACGGCAATGTAGCGTTGGAGAGGCCGTTGGTGCTGGTACGCGGCACAGCCCCCGGCATGTTGGCTACGCAGTAGTGCAAAACGCCGTCCACATAATAGGTGGGGTCGGAGTGGCTCGTGGCGTGGGTTGTCTCCACGCAACCGCCCTGATCCACCGCCACGTCTACGATGACACTGCCGGGCTTCATGGTCGAGACCATCTCGCGGGTCACCACCTTGGGCGCTTTTGCCCCCTTGACCAACACCGCTCCAATCAACAAATCGGCGGTGCGTACGGTGTGGGCTACATTGAAGGGACTCGAAGCCAGGGTTTCGAAGTTGCCGTGCAGGATTTCACTTAGGGTGCGTAAGCGCTCCACACTGATATCCATCAAAATCACTCTGGCTCCCATCCCCAGGGCCACTTGAGCCGCGTTGGTCCCTACCACTCCCCCCCCCGATCACGACTACTTCGGCTGGTTGTACACCGGGAATTCCGCCCAGCAATTCACCTCGACCTCCGGCCTGTCGCTCCAGGTAATGCGCGCCTACCTGAATGGACATCCGTCCCGCCACCTCACTCATAGGCGTTAACAAAGGAAGAGTGCCATTGGGCAACTCCACCGTTTCGTAGGCCACGCCGGTCACTCCGCTCTCCATCATGGTTCGGGTGAGCGTCTCCGTAGCAGCCAGGTGGAGATAGGTGAAGAGGATCAGATCGGGTCGCAGGTATTTGTACTCACCGGGCAACGGTTCCTTGACTTTGACGATCATATTGGCCTGGGTCCACACTTCTGCAGCCGAAGCAACAATTTGGCCGCCGGCAGCGGCGAAGTCTTCGTCGGAGAAATAACTGCCCTCCCCCGCTCCTGTTTCGATCAACACCGTATGGCCGTGCTCGTTAAGTTGATACACTCCACCCGGCGTCATTGACACGCGGTATTCGTTATCCTTGATTTCTTTTGGTATGCCGATGATCATATGTGACTTCTCCTTTCGTTCAGATGTTGGCGCAGGCGTGGCAGGTCGGTCACGGTCGTAACCCGCCATCATCAGCCAGTGACGGCAAGAAAAACTTTCCAAAACTGGCGGTGAGAGAAAGCTGTGGAAAACAGGTCCTGTCTCATAGTCATTCCTGTTGATATCCGACGAGCCTATCCCTCTGGTTGCAGCGCCTCGCTGGGTGGCAGTATATGGCAATTGAGGCTGAAGGCAAGTCGAGGATCACGGCGGCACAAGTGTTGACAGCACCTACCGGGTTGTAGTAAAGACTTCTGCGTTTGTACCACTTCAGGGCGTCACCGGATTGCGCTCGTCCTGTGATGTAGTACAATCACCCCTGTTAAGCCAAATGGCTTTTTTGTGGGTTGTGTATAATTCCTTTTTTACCCCACAGGACACGCAGTTGAAAAGAGATAAGGAGAGGAATATGGCCCCAAAAGCATTTCCCGGTCGCGGCAAAGTCGCCATCGTGCGCACGACGCCGCAGACGGTGTTAGACGATTACGCCCGGCTGCTGGAGCTGGCGAATTATCGGGAAGCCTTGCCTGCTGACCACAAAACATTGCTCAAAATCAACATTTCCTGGCAGACGTGGTATCCCGCCTGCTCAACCACCCCCTGGCAACTGGAAGGCGTCATGCGCAAACTTCAGGCCGACGGGTATACCGATCTCCTCGGCGTCCACAACGACACGGTGGTTGTGGATACCGGCGACGGCGAGGTCAACAACAAACAACGCTACGTCACCGACAAGTACGGCATCCCCTGTATCTACATCTACAAGCCGGAAGTGAAATGGGTACGCTATGAACCCCGGCAACCCTTCCTCGTGTTGAGCAACATTTACCCGGAAGGTATCTACATCCCGGAAGTGCTCATTGGCAACAACATCATCCACCTGCCTACGGTGAAGACCCATGTCTTCACCACCATCACCGGCGCGATGAAAAATGCGTTCGGGGGACTGCTCGGTCGCAAGCGCCATTGGACGCACAGCGTCATCCACGAGACGCTGGTGGACCTGCTCACGATTCAGCAGGACATCCATCCCGGCCTCTTCGCCGTGATGGACGGCACGTTTGCCGGTGACGGTCCCGGCCCGCGCGCGATGCACTGGCACGAAAAGAACGTGCTGCTCGCGTCGTCCGATCAAGTCGCCATCGACGCGGCGTCGGCGCTGCTTCAGGGCTTCGATCCGCTAACACTGCCGTTCATCCGTATCGCCCACGAATTAGGATTAGGCGTAGGCGACCCTGCCGACATCGAGTTTGTCGGCGACGTAGACGCCGGCGCGGAACGCTGGTGTTTCAAGGCCGATGACACTTTTGCCAGTCGAGGGCAAAAGATGATCTACCAGGGGATGCTCAAACCGTTCGAGTCTTTTCTGCTGCGTGGACCGATTGTCCCGTGGTCTTATTTCGCCAGCAACTTCTATCACAACGTCTACTGGTATCCGGTCGTGGGACGCAAGCGGGTTGAGGCGGCGCTGAAAACGCCCTGGGGACAGCTCTTCAGCCAATACGGCGCCGACGCCGGACTGGAAGGCGCCGTCCTGCCTAGCGTCGAAACGAAGACCATGCTGCAAGGCGCCGCGCTCCTCGGCAGCGGCCTTGTCGCCCTGGGCGGGCTTGCTGCGTTGACGCGCCGTCGGCGTCGTGAAAATTGAATAAGTCTCAGTAGATCTCATTTTGCTTGGTCTGGATCTGACGATCCAGACCGGAACGGGGATCTGACGATCCCCTCATAGTAATTTGTGATCTACTGAGTCGATGGGAACGATGAAAATGGAGTGCGAGTAGGGCGAATTGGCAATTCGCCCTACAATATATGAGGAGGCAAACAATGCCCGATGTGCTCTTGATCTTGTTCTTAAGTCTGGGACCGATGATCCTTTACGCGCTGATGTTGTGGTGGTTCGACCGTTACGAAAAAGAGCCGCTGGCCTTGCTCATCGCCGCATTCCTCTGGGGCGCCGTTCCTTCGATCTTCCTGGCCTTGATCTTGGAGATTGTTCTGGATGTCCCCATCGTCGCCATCAGCCCCAACCAACTGACGTATGACTTGCTCGGCGCGTCGGTGGTGGCGCCGCTGGTCGAAGAGGGCGTCAAGGCGCTTGCGCTGGTGCTGCTGCTGATTTTCCTGCGCCGCGAGATTGACAGCCCGATGGACGGCCTGATTTACGGCGGCATTGTGGGATTCGGCTTCGCGGCCGTCGAAAACATCTTCTATCTTTTCAGCGCTTACGCCGAAGAAGGCGTCGGCGGAGTGTTGACGTTGGCTTTCTTGCGTGCCGGGCTTTTTGGCCTCAATCACGCCATGTACACCGGTTTCACCGGTTTGGGGATAGCCCTGGCATTGGAAATACGCCCCAAGGGACTCAAAGTGCTTCCTATCTGCGCCGGTTTTGGGATGGCGATCATAACCCACGCTTTTCACAATACCTTCTCTACCTTTACGGGGTACAGCGGTGGATTGCTCACCCTGCTGGTTGCAGTCATCGGCGATTGGGGGGGCATCCTGTTTATGCTGGCCATCGCCATCTGGTCCTTCTTCCTGGAGCGGAAGCGAATTATGGCCTATAGCCAGGAACTTGTCAGACACCAGATCATCCCCCAGACAGAAACCGACGTCCTGAAGTCCACGTTTCGACGGCGCATGGCCCACCTGCATATCCTGCTCAAGGGCAACGTGCAAGGCTGGCGGAAAGCGCGACAGTATCACCAAAAAGTAGCCGAAGCTGCCTTCGCCTGGCATCGTGTGCATCACGGTGATCCTCAGGCACAGCAAAACCTGAGCCACCTGGAACAACAGTTTCAAGCGTTGCGTCAGGAGCTAGTCCCTGACAGTCAGGTCGCTCTTCAGTAGGTGACGCTATGTTGGCGAAGATTGGCAGCGCCGCCGTTCTGGGGTTGGAAGCCGTAGCCGTTGAAGTGGAAGTCGATGTCCGGCGTGCCAGTCAGGCCGGCATCCTGATGCTGGTCGGGCTGCCGGATGCCGCCGTGCGCGAAAGCAGTGAGCGCACACGCGCCGCCATCCGCAACAGCGGCCTGACGTTTCCCGGCGACAAACACATCACCATCAACCTTGCTCCTGCCGATCTGCGCAAAGAAGGTCCGGCCTACGATCTGCCCATCGCCATCGGCATTCTGATGGCGAGTGGGCAACTACCGCCTGACGCGCTGGATGGTGCCATTCTGATGGGGGAACTCTCGCTCGATGGCACACTGCGTCACGTGCGCGGCGTGTTGCCAGTCGCGGATATGGCGCGGCACTCCGGCATCACCACATTGTACGTCCCCGCCATTGACGCAGCCGAAGCCGCGCTGATTCCCGGTTTGCAGGTCTATCCGGTCGCCTCGCTGGCGAGCCTGGTGGCCCATCTGCAGGGCTTTGCGCCCATCGCGCCCCATACACCGGCGGATCACTATGCTGCACAGACGCCGCCCCCCGCCGTGGATTTTGCGGAAATCCAGGGGCAAGAACATGCCAAACGCGCGCTCGAAGTCGCGGCGGCAGGCGGGCATAACCTGCTCATGGTCGGGCCTCCCGGCGCAGGCAAGACGTTGATGGCGCGTGCCCTCGCCGGTGTACTGCCGCAGCTCTCCCTGGAAGAAGCCCTCGAAGTGACGCGCATTTACAGCGTGGCGGATCAACTCTCGGCAGATACGCCGCTCATTCAGGTCCGGCCCTTCCGCGCCCCCCATCATACGATCAGCAATGCCGGACTTGTTGGGGGGGGCAACTGGCCGCGCCCCGGCGAGATCAGTCTGGCGCATCGCGGTGTCCTGTTCCTCGACGAGTTACCGGAGTTCAACGGCCACGTCCTGGAGATGCTGCGCCAGCCGATGGAGGACAAGACCGTCACCATCAGCCGCGCCCACGGCAGTTTGACCTTCCCGGCAAGTTTCATGCTAGTCGCAGCTATGAATCCCTGTCCATGTGGCTATTTTGGGGATTCGGAACGGCAATGTACGTGCGCCATGGGTATGATTCAACGCTACCGCAAACGTATCTCCGGCCCCCTCCTGGATCGCATCGACATCCACATGGAGGTCCCCCGCGTGGCCTACGACAAGCTGGCGAAGGCCACGCGCGGCGAACCTTCGGAGGCCATCCGGGCACGGATCGGCGCGGCGCGGGAACGCCAGCAGCAGCGTCTTGCCGGCAACGGTTTGGTCTGCAACGCGGATATGGGGCCGGCGCAGATTCGCGAGTTTTGCGCCCTACGCGAGGACGCCCAAGCCCTGATGCGCGCCGCGATGCGCCAGATGCACCTGAGCGCGCGGGCGTACCACCGGATTTTGAAGGTCTCGCGCACGATTGCGGACTTGGAGGGCACGGAGGGAATCCAGACGCATCATCTGGCGGAGGCGTTGCAGTACCGGGCAAGGGTGCTGGATATGTAAAAGCAAACTTGAAAAACCCTGCGCGCTCTGCGCCTCTGCGGTGAGAAAAAGGTATTAGGGAAAAATTCGCACGTGCATCGATGAGCGAGAACATCATCAATCCTTCAATGATCCGAGTTTTGATTGTCGACGACCATCCTTCGGTGCGCCAGGGCGTGCGAACGATGTTGACACAAGCGCCCGACATCGAGGTGGTGGGCGAAGCAGCCGATGGCACAGAGGCGATGGCGTTGGTGGAACAACTGCGCCCCGACGTGGTGCTGCTGGACGTCGAAATGCCCGGCCCGCGCGCCTGGGAAGTGGAAGCCTGGATACGCCAGCAGTATCCCGATATTGTCGGCCTGGTGCTTTCGGCGCACAATCGCGACGCTTATCTGGTCGAGATGATGGACGCCGGTGTAGTTGGCTATCTGGACAAGCAACTCCCCGCGCCACAGCTCGTGCAGGCGATCCGGCGCGCCAGGCAGGGGGAAGGCCTTTTCAGTGTCGAGCAATTGCACCGCGCGCAACGTTGGCGCGAGGACGTTCGAGACTGTTGGAATAGCTTGACGCCGCGCGAGCAAGAAGTGCTTATCCAATTAGCGCGTGGGAAGACCACCCCACAACTTGCTGTAGCTTTGCGCATCTCGCCCCGTACCGTCGAGACGCACATACAGCGTATCCTCGCCAAGTTGGAAATACCGTCAACCCGTGAGGCCATCGTGTGGGTCTGGGAACATGGGTTGAGCGAGGATGAGGACCCGTCCACGTAACTGTGTGATATAGATATCAGGGAAAACACTTACAAAGAAATACGTGTTTTCCCTGATGACAAACCCTCCTTGTTTTGCTAAAATGATTAAGGTTTGGTTGTGCAAGGAAAAACATTTCAACTAAGGAGGGTTTAGCATGAAGCAGTCGGTTATTGGCAAAGGATTGTTGGTTTTGGTCGTTGTGTCGCTGCTGGCGATACCTGGAATCAGCTCTGCGAAGGGATGGGCGCCTGATATTTCCTTTGATGAACCAGGGTCATCATCTCCAGAGCACTTGGCTGTCTCTAGTTATAGAAAAGCGCAAGTAAATCTTGGTTTAACCGATGAAGACAAGGTAAAAAATGCAATTGACACCTATTTCAGATTACGCTATGAATCTCAGAGGCTGCTTGAGGCGCAGGACTTCTCCTTTTTAATAGCTGATGGTTCTCAGGCACGGCAATGGGCTAAAAACGAGCAGGATAAAAGGGAAATAGAGCTTTTTGTTGCCTTGAACTACAGGCTAAATTATGTTGAGTATGAGTATTTCCTTGACTATAAAACTGTCGAGGTGAAAGACAACGATGCGATTGTTAGATTGTGGGAGAGTCACAATGTTGTATTTGAGGTAATGGCTCCTCAGATATCAAAACTCGGCGGCCTTGAGCATATTATCACTCTCCACAAGTCAGATATAGGCTGGGTCATCGTTGACGATCAGTATCAGGATGAACTTACGCAGCTTATGTTTAACGAAACCAAACATGAAATCATTGAACGTGTACGTCGTAATCGTGAAGCTGAGTTACAACACGCCACTCAATTCACAATATCTAATCAGAAGAGCGAGCAGACGGCGATAAATAGTGGAACCTGGCATTCTTATAATAGAACGGCAGCGGTGTCTTATGCCGATACCTGGTGGAATGGTAGAAATCCTGCTTGGGGTAATTTCGACCCACCCAATGGCGATGGAGATTGTACTAACTACATTTCACAGGTAATCTACGCGGGAGCCCCCCAAATGGATGATACCGGCAGCTACCAATGGTATTACTATAATTATTGGAATCGTGCGCCATCATGGACGGACGTGAGTTCGTTATATACCTATCTCACTTACAATACTTGGACTGGACCTTACGGCTATAATGTTAGTGGCCCGTGTCCTCTACAAGGAGGCGATGTGGTTCAGCTACACAATGGCTCTTATTGGTCCCACTCGTTAGTAGTAGTTTCAACCTATTATCCAAATCAGTGTTGGGATCCATCATATGTTTGGTATAATGCTCATTATACAGATCGCTATCATTACCCGCTCTCGTATGTGAGTGGATATACAAAACGATATATTCAAATAGCGGGATGGCGCGATTAGAGAGTGTTAGTGGGCAAAGTATAGGATTTTCGCAGTACCGCATAACTCGCTATGGAAACTAGGCAGAAATCGATTACCATTGTGAGCAAGTCCTAAAGCGGCGTCAAAACATTGATTTCAATGAGTCCGGCCAGGGTTCCGGCTATCACAGGTAGCAACTTATGCGGTATTGCGGATTTTCGGTTTAGAATTTGGCGGAGGTACTAGAGGTAGAAATGGTCAAAAAACTGCTCCGGTTTTGCGTATTGATTGCCCTGCTCATCGTCGTGACCGTTGTGATGAGCGCCTGTCTCTCCGCATCTGTAACACCATCCTCTACGGATACTCCCCTTACGCCTCAACCCTCTCGAACGATACCGTCTACACTAGAATGGATTCTTTCCGCATCTGTAACACCATCCTCTACAGATACCCCCTTTACGCCTCAACCCTCTCGAATGATACCGTCTACACCAGAATGGAGCGAGTATGAATCTGCATTAGCCAAAGCGGCCCTTCCTGAAGGTGTTTCTGGTATGTGCGAGTGGGAAATCTTGGGACAGCAAGCGCAAGAACTCTATGTTTGGGCCTACTGTAGTAACGGTTCTATGGCTATGAGCGCGCCGGCCGTTATTTATCTGGGAACAGACGGCGCAGTCCGCGACGTGCGCTTTCCACGAGATGGCACACTCGGGGCGCAAGATAGCAAAGTCCTGTTTCCCCTCGAAATACAGGAGAAGATTTTCACTTATCAGCGCAATCCTGACCTGAAAACACATATCAGGCGGCGCCTTGCAGATCCAAGTATTGCGCCACTCATCATAATCTCTGGAACGCCGTTGATGATTTCTCCCACCGCCCCCGCTGATGATCCTGCCACCGAACTACGCCAACCTATCCCCTGACGCTATCCCAGACGCTGTCGCATCCCACAAAGACGCCCACAACCTGCGCGTGCAGACCGTGGATCACGGCCTGACCACCACCTACGGCTACGACGCCTTCGGCCAGGTGACGGCGATCACCGACACGCTCGGCCAGGTGACGCGCTATGGCTACGACGCCGTGGGACGCCTGATCACCACCACCAACCCGGCCGGGCAGGTGACGGTGAACGAGTATGACGCGCGCGACAACCTGCTGCGCGTGACGACGAACTACACCACGGCCGGGGGGCAGAACTACCTGGGGCTGTACAACCAGGTCACCACCTACGCCTACGACCGCGTGGGACGGCGCACGCACGTCACCGATACGCTGGGCCTCTGTCAAGCGACAATTAGAAATTAACATCAACGACAATTAGAAATACCCATGCCGTAGGGCTAGGCCTCGGCGACCTGGGCCACGGGATCCGCAGCCAGGACAATACCGTTGCGCCGGGCGGCTTCTT